>Ga0214544_1000798_pt1 | contig 61156 bp, 29 predicted proteins | sample CNSS3metaG_FD_160074 | JGI IMG/M metagenome (GOLD analysis project Ga0214544, IMG submission 160074) | Root nodule microbial communities from cowpea collected in UCLA plant growth center, Los Angeles, California, USA - CNSS3 | ecosystem: Host-associated > Plants > Roots > Nodule | place: USA... | reverse complement strand
GATAGCGCCTGTGTGTACGCATTTTTTGAATTATATTAATAATTGATGATATTGTAATGTTATTAATTTAATAAACAAAATAACAAAATAAAAGTATATTTATAAAAAATAAAATAAAATGTACGGAGAAAATAAGAGAAAAATAACTGTTGATGAATAGTAAGAGAAAAAAAGAAAAAGGAGATAAGTAAATAATTTTATAAAAACTTGTAAAAGTAACCGTTAATTTTTAAAAATTTAATAAATAATTAAATTATAAAGGGTAAAGTTGGAATTATGAAATGTGGACACAAAAGAGGGAATCCCCTTTATATATAGTTATAGATGATGCTGACTTTTGATGTATAATATCTCTAATTTTCTTTTGGCCATCTCTAACTCCTTATATGCATACATATTATGATTTTTTTTTAATATCTTACTTTCATGTATGAGATTCGAACGAGATTTTTTTAAATAATTTGATTCTATTTCTTGAACTAGTATAATGTTAATTATGAATTATAATATTAATTAGTGAATTAACATACTTAAAAGGTTACAAAATTTGAACGTCGTATTATTATAGTTTATCAAAAACCGTTATTATTAGCTTTTTCATTTTAAATTTTAAAATTAATTTTGTTCATGAAACGTTTTTAAAAATTAAATAAAATTTTCCAAAGATAAATATATTGATAATTTTTCTTTGCTTTTACATTTCAACCAATTAGTCGATATAGCAAAACAAATTATATAATTCAAATTAATATAAAGTAAAAACCTTTAAAACAAAAATAGTGGCAGTTTTGTAAGAAATGTTAAACTGTTAAAATTTTAATGATGAACATTTGTACATATATATTACGTTTTTCTTGTAATAATAATATTATAGTGACAATAATAACAACGTAATGATAGTAATTAATTCGAGGGAAATAATTGTTTTTAACTTTTTCATAAAGAATTAACTCAAAATACACAACAAAATCAAATTAAAAATTATTTATGTTTCATAGTCTACGTAAAATCTTAAAATTAAAAATTTATTAAAGATTATCTATTACAAGTGGATCAACTATGTTGTTATTAAATTTAATCAAACCTTGATAGTTAAATCGATAATACCTCGTTCGAGAGAGTTCTCTTTAATCATATAGATTTATTGACTTGAAATGTTGATGTTAGAAACTAGTTAACTTGAATTAAATTATTATAAAGGCAGCATTTCATATGTAATAAAATGTTGCTACGTTTTGAAGTCCATGTTGTAATAATATGTAATAACGTTTCACTCTCTCATCTATTCAAAGCCAGAAGCATTATAGTAGAAGGTCAAACATTGTATTTAATAGTTTACAGCATTTTCCTAGCTACCACTACTTTGTTTGGATATATATATATATATATATATATATATATATATATATATATATATATATATATATATATATATATATATATATATATGAATCTAAGTTTCATATTAAGTGAAAAAGAAAAAGTGGAGCACCATATAAAATAAAAACTCATAAACTTATTGTCTTAAAATTTTGGAGTTTAGGGTTTAGGATCTAAGTCTCACATTGGGTAGAAAAGAAAAAGTGGAGCATCATATAAATATGAAAACTCATAAACTCATTGTCTTAAAATTTTGAGTTAAAAGTAATATCAATCTCTTATATGGTTGAACTCAAATCTCATTAATGTTCTATCTTTCCGGTGAATGAGTTATTGATCTACAAGTCAATTTTCTAAAAACTTATAATCATTATATATTTTTTTATATCTCAAAATATATCTATTAGTTATCCGAATGAGTATTTATAATATTAATTTTATTTCTAGATTGTTCAAATGCTTTAGAATTTGAGTCAAAAAGAGGAAAATAGCTTAATATAAACATCTTCTTTACTTTAATTCATAAGTGTTAAAGAGGAGTCCAGATTCTTTACTGATTTTTTATGTGTTGTTATCTGCTGAACATTAAAAATGCATTATATTGGTACTTTATCAATGTTTTATAAAGATGTAATAAAGGAACAACACAACAAAAATTCAGTAGAAAATCCAAATTCTGTCAAAGAGTCGTATCATCTTTTATTTATATATATATATATATATATATATATATATATATATATATATATATATGGCTGTCATTTGAGTTTAATTATTTCTTTGGCTACAAACTAATATATATTAATATTGGTACGAGAAGAAACTTCTATACACATAAAATAGAAAAAACTTCATTATATAAAATATGGGCATTTATTATTTAATAATATAGTTTGTAATTAGCATATAACCACAAATCTAAGTTTATTTAGAAGCATTTGTTCCCCATCACAAACTTCATGAGATTGAAACACGAGACTAAACATTGAACTTGATTTTGACGGGGATAGTTACAGGATATCAATGAAGAATATCAATATAAAAAAAAAAAAAAACTCAAAAATTTTAAGGTATACAAATATCGATCTATTGAATTTGAATTGTTGTCATTTAAAATTAATTCATAACTTTGGATAAAAATTTTAATTTTATTAAATTTTAATTTTATTAAATTTTAATTTTATTTTTTAAATAGAGTATTTAAATTCATTTATGAAAACTTATTTTGACATTAAAAAATGTTTAATAATTCAAAAATTTTAATCGATAATGTTTTTTAGTTGATGTTATTTGAAGTTATCTTTTATTATTAAAGTTCATAAGATTTTTCAATTATTGTCAACAATAGTTTTTTTCGATTGATATCGATCGAAGTTACTTTTAACTGGAGACATGAGCAAAAACAATCGGTCGAAATTGACCAAAAGTTTATCGTTGAAAATATATTATTTATACCAACTTCAAACAAAAACAAAAATAGCACTTGTGATATGAATAAAATAAAAAAAATCTTTGGTGTTTATAAATAAATAAAGAAAGAAACATCATTTATGCTGATTAAGAAAATTTCAACTAACGTCAGTTGATAAATAATAATAAAAGTAATCGTGATTGACCTGAAAAAGAATATCGTTTACACCAGTAATATCAAATTAATGGTATATAACTTCAGTCAAGTAGATGATATCTTAATTAATATAATATGTCTCAATCTTGACAAAATTACGGATATATGATCAAAGATAAATAAAGAAGAAGATAATAAACATAATTTGTAATTTGTAAATTTTTTTCAAAATTTTCTAACCTAAATATGAATTTATGACAAGTTAAGTCAGTTCAAGTTCAACTCAAGTTGAATTAATCTAAATTCAAGTTAAGTTGAATTGACATGAATCCACTTCAAGCTCTCTAAAGGCAGTCTCATGTCTGAGTGAGTTGGATGAGACTCAAGCAGTGACAGATGTTAAGAGGGACGGAAAGTGGTCATGGTGCCCAAAAAATTTTATGTAACCAAAAGTTATAAATTTTTTTTAATTTTATATAGTGGTCAAAAATTTTGATTTTTTATAAAAATTATATGCAGGCAAAAAAATTTAAATTTTTAAAATTATATGTAATATATTGAAAATTGACGAGAATTAAATAAACATTTTTATTTTTTTATAAAATACAACATTTAATTTTAATAAATAAAAAATTAAAAAATCAAATATAATAAAGAATAAAAAATTTTATTAAGATATTTTTTATTTTGTCTCTCATTGTTTCTTAAGTTTTCTACATATTGTTCTCGTCTTTCATTCTTATGTTTTCTTTTGTTTTTGAAAAGATACATACTCATCATTCACGCTCTCATTTCTCATTTATTCTCTCCCATTCTTGAGGAATAAAAAAAAGACAACTCTCTCTTGTCTTACTTGATAGTAAAAAGTATTGTATTATATGTTTTTTCATAATCGATTTTTAATTGTGACTTGATTATCATAGATTTTTTCTTTTAGTATTTATGTCTCTCAATTTTTTATTAGATTGTGATAAATTATTTTGTAGTCTTAAATTTAAAAAAAAAAATAAGTATATTGATGAAAAATAAAAAATAGAATCATTTTTTTTAAAGTGATAAAATATAACCTAGTCATGAAGATGAAAACAAGACAGATTTAACTTGTTCATATATTTTGAATCATAATACTAAGGATTCAATTTTTCAATTAGATGAGTTCTCTCTTAAGGTTCTTGCCAACAATGGTTATTTGCATTCAGAAAGAAATACCAAAAATTTTTAGTTCTGATTATCGATGAGTTTAAGAATCTTAAGGAACGAAAGACAATCTTTAAATATATGTGATTTCTTTTATAATTATCATTATACTAAATTATGTATTCTTTTTATTGTATTAGTGACTATAATTAAATACATAAATTTTGAGTATATTATTTTGTCTCCTTCAAAATTATTGGTCTAAGATTCATCACTAGGCTCAAGTCAAATCCAAGTAGGATTGAAATGACCATATCAAGTCAAATTGGCCCTGTATTAAGCTAAGATGGTCATGTTTACATTGAGTTAAGTGGGTTAGACACACATAAAATTAGATCGGGTTAGGTACACATTGAGTTGACCAAGTTAAGTCAAACTCGTATCGGGCTAAGATGGTCAATCCCATGTCATGATGGGTCAAATTATTCTTATATTAAATTTATGTGGTTGGGTAGGTTGAATTTAGGTTAAGCTGAATCCAAGACAAGTTAAGTCAGATAAAACTCAAATTGAGCTTAGTTAAGATAAGATTGGAGTTGAACCTATATTAAGTTAATATGGATGATTTCATAACTACATTGAGTTGAATTAACTTTAATTCATTATAGATCAAACTAAATTGATTTCACCTTGAGTAGAGTGAAATGTTCAACTTAGATTAAACCACTTCGAATCTAACTCACATCTAATAAATTGAAAATAGATTCACGATTGTCTTATTTTTTTTTTAATACTTTTCATCTATATTTTTATATTTTTTCCTACTCTCCTCACTTTTCCATATTTTTAAAGGATTATTTTGTAATTAGAAGACGTATAATTATAACATTACATTAATTGTAAATAATAATTCAGTTATGTTAAGGACACACAAAATACTTATAATAAATTTTTCATTTTGCTTGATCAAATCTTTTGTATATAAATATATGATAGAATATTGTAATTGTCCTAACCACACCGTAAGTACACGATCACGGTCCTCAAAGGGCCGGTCACTCCAGGCCGACGACTAGTCCACGACATACAGCCACCATACACATTTAGGGTTGAACACTCTAGGCCGCGGACTAGCCTGTGACAATCACCAATTTATCCTCCATACGGATTACGACTAATATCCCTCACAGAGAAGGCAGTCCTTGGCGTCTCCCTCAAGTCGACTACCACCTAGCGTCCCAAGGAAGTAAACCACACCTGATCACGACCACTCGAGAATTAAGCGGACAAGAAGGATGTGAAAGTCGAGATCCGCATGATCGCATACCGGGTACCGAGCACTCCATGGCAATTGTTGACAACATCTGAAGGACCAAATGGCAATTCAGCCCCTAGCTCTGGACCTAAAGGTAATTGGGAAAAGGGAATTCAGGCCCAAGACCCATAACAAGTAGGACCCACATGTATAAAGAGTATAAATAGCACACTATTTTAAGCATTGATTACGCATTAATGTATTATCTGAGATTCTGACATCACCTGTGTTAACTTAGGCATCAGAGTGTCTTTTGTAGGTCTCCCTGCACCGCCCTTGAAATTCACCCGAGGAAGAGTAGATTTGCCTGCAACCGAATACAAGACCCCTTTCAACAGATTTACAGAATACAGTTCGGTCCCTACAAAAACAGTAATAAAAAAATATTTTCTTAATATTATTGATGTGGATTATCCAATGAGTTTGTGGTTGAATAAACTCTTTCCCACCACAATCCGGTTTGTCATTAATCACATTTTTTTTTTCTAAAACACTATCAAATATGAGACCTCACTTAAAGAAAGAATCAAATCCATTACAAGGAATGGAACCAACTTTTACGGGCACCGACGGATCTTTAAAGTGACAGAAGGCTTGCTCCCAGATTCTTTTATATTTATATAATTTAATATTTAAATTCAAGTATTATTTTTAAAATTTTAATATTTTTAATGTATTTTATATATTTGGTATTCTCAATAAACTCTATACATTTATATTTATATATAAAGGAAAAGTTTTTTTATCCTCATTTATTTTTTAATTTTATCTTTTAAAGTTTTTTTAAATTAAAATAATTATTTTTAAATGATCATTTGTTTAATTTAACTAATTTTTTTATTTTATTGTATTTTTAAACTTAATCATAATAAATGAAAATTAATTATAGTAAAATTATAAAAATTATTTGTTTTTAATTTTATAATTATAATAATAACAATAATAATAATTTTAGTACTTTTATTATCATAAAAAAAGTAAGTCCAATATTTTTACTAGTTTATATTAAAATGTTGGAATTACTCTTTTGGTCTCTATTCGTTCAAAATTATCAAATTGGTTATCAGTTCTTTTAGTCTTTATTTGGTCTTGATTTTTTGAAAAATTGATGCAATTTGATTCTTTTTTGGTAAATTTCTTGAATCAAATCAAAGTTTTTTCATCAAAATTGAAGTTGTGAATAAACATAATTAGTTTTGTTAGTGTAATTGACATGATCCTAGTATCAATTTTGATGAATTTTTTTTGATGCGTTTCAAGAAATTTAATGAAAATAACTAAATTGCAACAATTTAAAAAAAATACAACCAAATTGAGATTAAAAAAAAATTATAGGATCAACTTAACATTTTTGAACGAAGATAGAAATCAAAACCGTAATTCAAACAAAATATTGATACTTAAAATATTGGTTGAAAATTCACCACGGTTTACGGGACCAATATCTTAGAATAAAAAAATAAAATATTTATGTAAAAAAATAAAAATGTTATTATCTTAACAAAATAATATAGAAAATAAACAAATAGATAACAATAAAATAGTATTATCTAATTAAAATAATTTTAACATTTTTTAATTATATATATGTGCGTGAGAGAGAGAAAGAATTAGAAAAGCTGGGGGACCAAGACCTTCTAAACTATCAAATAGTATCTGTCTTTGTCCAGTTGGACCAACAACGTGGTAAATAATGTTTATGAGATATTACAATTTTATAATATTATTATTTAATAATCTAATAATAGTGTGTGATGTACATGACCAAAAACATTTTGTAGTTTTATTGGGGAAGGTATAAGTGAGAAAGATAAGTTATATTTTTTTTTTGAATATATATATATATATATAATGTTTTTATAGACAGTTTGAGTTAGAAATTAGGGTAGTTGAGAAAAGAAGTGCACTATGTTGGATGAAACATAATAAAGTCAAAAGTAAATGCAAGAAATACAGCAGCAGCCATAGTTTGTTTTGTTGACACACAGTGTTGAGCTGCCATTGCCTACATCATTCTATTTCTAGATTAACACCTATTTCCATCAAATTCCACCCATTCCAAACCCTAAAAAAATAACCCTCAATTAACACCTTCTTTTCTCTTCTCCCTCATATTTTGCTTAATTATCTCCCAAAATTCAATTTCCCATCAAAAACCAAATTTGGCTTTTCCCATAAAACTTTCTCAACTCACCCTCTGTCCCCTTGTCCCCATGGCCATGTACAAAGAAAAATATAAAGCCCTTCTTTCATAGAACCTTTTTTCTCCCTTCTTTCTTCAAACTTCTAAAGAAAAATCCTTATGGGTTATCGTTAGAATCCGATTCGGAGAAGAAAGAAGGGAAAAAAAAGAAAGAAACTTTTTTTAAAGAACTAATAATAACTGACTCCGTTAGGCAGTTAGAAAACAGTTATGTCAGTTCTTATCCGACCGGCGGTGTCTCACCGGAGGATGCCGTGTCTGGGTCAGAGCGAGCCCGGGACGCGGTTGGGGGAGGCGGTGGGTGGCACCGCCGCCGTGTGCTGCTGCTTCTCGTTCGGGCTGGCGAACATGGTGTATGTCGCGGTGTACAAGGTGCCGGCGAGACTTTACCAGAAGATGCTGCAGCGGAAGCGGCAGCGGCAGCTGAAGAGCTTCAAGGAGAGGCTGGAGGCGGCGGCCGCAGCCGCGCACGTGCGGAGGTGCACGTGCGGGGCCTGCGACGACATCATGGGCGCGGGGTGCGTGTACCCGCTCTGCATCGACGACGTCGTAGACGTGGCGGCGCTGCGGCGGCGGAGCGAGGCGGAGAATGACGCAGAGTTGTTGGAGCTGGAGAATATGATGTGGGAGAGGTTTCGTGGGACAGGGTTTTGGAGAAGCCCTTCACAGATAGAACGAAACGTTATTGCTGCATCTTCTTCTTCTTCTTCATCTGCTTCTTCTGCTTCCAATGTTCAGGTTCCTTTGTGAATTCATGATTCCTTGCTTCAACCCTGTAACATGAAACTGAACAATATTTGTTCATTAGTTAGTGGGGTGTGTCTTGGTTTTTGGATTTATCCTCAAGTGTTCATCTTTTTTTGTATTACATGAACACAATTATCAATTTCTCTCTTCGTCGCTTCCTTCCAAATGCTTCAAAAGTTATCATCATGGAATGAATTAGGTTTCTCAATCTAAATCTTAAGAAATAACAATCAGTATATGTTTCTTAGATTAAAGTTAGGTTTTCATAATTTAGTTAATACATTAAAAGTAACCAATGCAGAAATTAAAATATCTTCTAGAAGTTAATGAGTCAACTAGTTTTAGTCATTGGAATGTAAATACATAATTTATATATTCTCTTCCTAATTATTTATTTATACAATTTCTATCCAACAATGTTAGTCAAATAATTTATGTCAAGAAAAATCTATTTTATTTATTTTCTTTTGTAAGTAATGATTGGTAAGTTTGTTTTTCAAATTATTATTTTATTTTTGGTTCGCTCTTGTTAAAAAAATTACCGAAACATGTCATATATTATACTCTCGGATTTAAGTTTTGTAAATTGAAAAACATATGGTTGGAAAGGAAAAATATTTGTCTGTCGTATGTGAAACAAATCTTCTAATTTAAGATAGGTAAGGAAAAAAGAGAAGTGATATAATGTGATGTGGAATTAAAGATAAAAAAAAAAAGATATGTAAAATATGTTGAAAAAGCTTATTGTATAAAATAATAATATTCTCTTGTCTTATATGGTGGTCCTATATTTATTCTTTGTCTCCTCCAAGTTACTTTTGCCACAAAAAAATTGAGCCACACATATAATGCATGCAAAAGCCTACTACGTCAGGGTCGTTCTGAGCCACTTCAAGAAATTTACAGCTAGTTAAACAAAATTAAAAATTTGCAGGTAAAAAGGGATAGATTTATTGTTTGGAAAATAACAATGTTTCATTATATTGAAATATCTTAAAGTGTTATAAATATATATTATACAGAAAGATAGTTATATAACTTTATTAAAAATATATGATTCACTTTATTATGTTCAACTATATTAGTAGTACAATTTGATCAATTTTAAAAATATATATTAAAGTTTAAAATAAAAAATCAATAGAAATATTTTCAAAAGAATTTTATATTAGTTTAGGGTAAATGTATTTTGTCATGGACAATATCAAATGGAAACGACATGCAGTTAATTGACTTAACACGTGGCAGGAGTTTTTTTTCAGATTTCTATGAGTTTGAGGTTGACACTTGTTACTGCTGAGGAACGGTCCCCTCCAATGGACTTGTCCTAAACATGTAAGAATCACCTCTCTCTCCTGAACTTGTTCGCTCATGCCACGTTTATCATCATCATCATCACACACACACATATATATATATATATATATATATATATATATATATATATATATATATATATATATATATATCATCTTTTGGATTTAGCCTTACAACCGGATAAAAAGTTATAAGGGTTAATTAGGGTGTATTAGGGTGTAATTCTTTATATTTCAAAGTATAATAGTCTAACATCACGATTTAATTGTAATTTAGTATATTTAATTGTCACGAGATAATTGATTTCACTTATAATATATTGATCATATACTCTTTGATTTTATTGAAACATAAAAAAAATCTCTTAATTGTTTCTCTTATCTATTTTTTAGTGACGAAATCTGACATAGTTGATTTTTGGAGAGTCAAGGATGAGACAGGTTAGAACAGAGCAGACTAGCCCGTTTTGTCATCTCTAGTTGAGAATAATTTAAGTGTAAATAATCAAGTGTAAGACTAAGTTTCACGTTATATAGAAATGATGAACTTAAATATCATATAAGAAAAAAAAAATCATAAATTTAATGTTTTGAGGTTTTTGATCAAAAGTAGTGTCAACCCTTATGTGAGTTGAGTTTATATCACATTTATATATTATTTTCTAAATGAATCTTTTCGAAAGATAAAATAAAAGTCTAAATATTAGAATGTGTCATTTTAGTGATAAACTTATATTGCTGTCCCAAAATAAATTCAACATCGGTTAACAAAATGAGAATTAAACATCTAGACTCCCTCGATTTGAACGTGTAAGTGTTGGAACATTGTCACACAAAATTGATGTTGAGCAGCTAGAAGCAAATATTCTCGATTGCATGAGTTTTCCATAATGGGAAAGAGGTTTATGGTTGAGAGGTTGAATGTATCCAATAATATTTGTGATCGTTAGATCATCATTCTAAGCACCACAAAGTTGAAGTTGAAGTTGAATTGCTTTAGTGTCTTAATTAGTTTGTAGTTCATTAGAAGAAGGAGAATGAGTGATTTAATATAATTGAAATTGAATGAAAAATAAAAAGGAGATGCATGATTGGTACGTATGAGTGAGAGGGAGCAGGTATTTAATTGAAGCATGTGTATGCAGCATATATGTGGGAAAAGACATAGTCCTACATAGGAGTGTAGTGGTCCAAAACATTAACAGTAGCAGTGTTTGAGTGAGTTTGAAATTGAACAGAAGAGTAGGGTTGTGTCAGTTCCTCTTCTCAGAAATTATTTCACAGTCTAAGCTATAGGACATTTGGGATGATGGTGATGCTCACACCACCCAAAACCACTTCACTTTCTATCATCTTTTTTACCTTCAAAACCCTTTCCATAAAATTTGCAGTAAATAATGATATTATGACTCTCATTTTTTGACTTTCATTCTTTATTTCCTGACGTGACCTAGTGTGGGTCATTGATTAATATACCATTATATTTTTTTTAAAAAAATCAATAGTTTACACTAATTCACGTCAAGTAAAATATGAGAGTTAAAAAATAAGAATCAAAGTATAATTTTCCATTTACAATATTGATTAGGTAAAACAATCATATTTGTGAACCCCGTAAACATGATAAATCATTTTTATTTAATGTATTCTTGGTATTCAATAACATAATTAAAAACATGACAAAAAAGGTTTAAAGACGTTAATTTTCTCATAATTCTTTTTTAATGAAGAATTCAATCAATTCAATATTTTATTGATTTGTCAAAATAGACTCTTATGATAAAGAAGAACCTCTATATAGAAATCTTGTCTTTTGGTCAAATAAAAAAAAAAAGGTTCATGTCTATTTTATTTACAACACATAGTACAAATAGTAATTGATGTGATTTGTACATAAATAAGACATTATGATACTTGAATTTCTATTTGAATTTTCTATTTGTTTTAGTTGAATATCTTCTTTTATTTGATTTTTTGAATTGTTTATTTTACAATAGTCGATGATAGTCACAATAGAAATTTCAACGAATTTAGTCAATGAGCTATAATGAGTTATAAAGATCTATTTATAGATAAAAAATCTAACCTTTAAGAGATAAAAATTTAGAAAAAGATAAATTCTACACGAATTTTAAATCATCTTAGCAGATGAAAGTAGGGTGAACTATAAATAAGTTTAAATCTCGAGGAAGTACCAAAATTTTTTAAAACCTTTTTTTAATTTTAATTGTTTTGATTGATTTATCTAGTTTGAAAATGAGGTGAAATGATTATTTTTAAGAAAAATCTTGATTATCTCATATCTTAAAAAAAAAGACAATAAATAAAACTCTAGAGTAAAATACTTAATCCTATCCCATTTAAATGTTAAAAGAGGAAATAGTTACGGTAGTCACTTTTTAAAACATACATAATTAAATAAAGTTACTATAAATTAAAGATAATTAAATATATAATGAATCCTTATAATTTTTCAAGTTTCATAAAATATTATTTAAATTTTTTATTATATTAATAAAAATCACTTTAATTTTTTAAAATTACTTTAAGTTACAGATAATTAAATTAATCATAGAATCTTAATACTTCTAAGATATTTTTAGTTTTTTAAATCGAACAAATTTGTATATCTAATATATATATATATATATATATATATATATATATATATTAATTCCAATTTTGATAGAAAATTGAGAGACAAAAACATATTAAATCCTTTAAATTATATATGATTCGTCATGCCGGCCCGACACAGTCAAGTCATTGTGCCACCCAACCTCACAAGGTCGGGTCGTCGAGCCTGCCTAGTCAATACGGGTTGTCTGGCACGGCCTGTCCAAGTCGTTGGGTCGACTCAATCTGTCCAGGTCGTCAGGTCGACTCAATTGTCGGGGTCATCGGACCCGTTTGCCCCATCAGGGTCATCAGACCCGCTTGCCCCATCGGTCCATCTAAGTCTTTGGGTTCACCTGACCCATTTGGGTCATCATGTTCGCTCAAATTGTTTGGGTTATTGGGCCTGATGACTAGTCTGATGTCGGGCCTGCCCAGCCTATTCTGGTCGTTGGGCCCGCCCGACACTTTAGGGTCGTTGAGTCTGCCTCGTCCGTACAAGTCGTTGAGCAAGGTCCATCCGAATCTTAATTTATCTAGTCCATCTCAACCTTTAGCCTAGTCCATCTCAACCTTTAGCCTAACCCAACTAAAATTTTAAATTAAAAATTTGGATTGAATTTTTTGGATTGCCTATATTTGAAAATCTTGTTTTAGATAATGGATATTCAATCCATAAAATATATAAAATGTAGATTTGATTGAAATCCAGATCCATTAAAGTGAATTTTAAATGGATTGAATTTTTTATAAAATAAATTTTAAATAGATTGCATCATAGCAAAAGTATATCAAATCAAGAAATTTTTTTTTTTCCCGCACCTAGTTTTCTCCTAAAAATTTAAGTTATATAAAAGAAAACAACATGTGATAATAAGAAGTTGTAATGAAGTTTATTGGTACTAGATTACCTTTTATTGTATACCTTTTATTGTATAATTTGTGGTATGATGTGACTCTATGTTCTAACAGAAGTACATGTACATTTGTAGTGGCAAGTATAAAAATTCAACAATAATAACCTCTTGCAAGAATATATTGGATAATCTGTATTGTATTTTTTTATTTGGAATTTTAGTTATATACGTAATTCTTATTACGAGGAAAATAGTTTGTTTATAATTTCAAAAAAAAAAAATATATATATATATATATTAAATATAATAATTTTTAGAGTGTTATATAAACTATATGGGGTATATATCGTGTTTGAATTTTTAATTATAAACTAAGTTGAGGTTTAATTAAATACAATTAAAAAGAAAACAACTCGTTCAAATTTTGAAGTTATTTAGAGTTTGAAGTAAATTTAATATCTAACCTAATATGAAAAAAATGTCAAATATAAGGTGGTTTGCAACTGATTTACACATAAAGTGAAAAATGGTACTGTGGACCTTTGTTTATTTGACTTCTTAAGACATGTAAATGAGACTTTTTGTATCACCCAAATGGCGAGTTAGCATTGTTATATTATTTATTTATTTATTTAGAATTAAAATTTGTACAACTTAAAGCATTATTGAAATATTAAAAATAGTTATAAAGATGATTTTTGGTATTGAAATATTTTTTATTGTTGAAACTTAAGTCTTTATTGTACTACATTAATTTATGTTAGTTAGAGTTTGTTATAAATAATTTTTAAACATTTTAAGGTTTAATTAAGTTTCAAATTTATAATAAATTCAGTTATTTTAAATTAAAATTTATTTAATTATTTATTTATTTATTGTGGACTCAAAATTTCATACTTTTAATTAAAATTTTAGTTTTTTTATTATATTATTATTCTCTTGTTTACTTATTTATATTTGTTAAGAAATATGAGATGGTAGGATAATATGAAATGATATTTAGAATAGCTAAGTGACTTTATTATTTTGAAGACATGTTAGATAAAAAGATTGGTCATACTCCTAATTTCATATCATTATCTACAAGAATCAAATATTTGCCATTGTTATTCAACATATTTTCAATAAAAATAATAAAATTTATTTATTAATTTATGTTAGTTACAATATTATTTTATACTAATTACAAAATTTTATATTTATTAACACAAAAAAACAAATAAGTAAGATAATAAAATAAAATAACAATTATGTTATTCAATTTATAAACAAGTTAAAGGAAAGAGACTAGTTAAAAGATATAAAAATTCTGAATATTTAATAGATTAAAAATTTATTTATAATATAATTAAAAGTATCTAAATTTATAAGTGATTTAAAACTTAATTAAGATATATTTTCATATTAATACTCTTATATAATATTTTCATGTCAGTTTTACATTATCACTAACATGTTAATAGTAGTTTAAAATAATATTTACATAAAGAATAAAAAAAGAAAAATGTACATAAAAGAAATAATCCCTTCATTAATGATATAAATATGTATCGATGATAGTAATGTCATGTATTCATATTCTAATAATAAATTTTACGATTAAGTATGTTTTAAAATTTTGGATTTTATGTAAAATTAGAATAAATCTGTCTGTATATAAAACATATATTTTGATTTTCAAATTTTTAAAATAGATGAATATAGTAATTTTAATTAAAATATGTTAAAATTTTTAAAATAGATGAATATAGTAATTTTAATTAAAATATGTTAAATTCTTTCCATGTATCAAATATGTTTTATAATTGTCTTTTAAGTTGTTTACACCATATACATTCTTATATTAATATTTGTTATAAAATACATTTGACATATTAAAAAAATTAATGTAATTAAATTAAAAAGATTATATCTATTTAATTTTAAAATTTTAAAATTTAAGATATATCAAAATTTTAAATAAAAAAAATCTTAATTTTATGTACTAAAATAATACTTAATCCTAATTAAAAAATACTTTATTTGATGATCACGATGTCACAAATACATTGAGTACTTTTAAGCCAACATAAACATAAAAACTGAAAATATTTATTCAATAGTTATAGCTAATATCTTTTGGTTCCAAATCTTTGGGATTGTTTTCTCAATAAACTTTTCGGTTACATTTATTTATGTTATTTGAAATTTTATGAGTAACTTTAAGATGTTTCATTCTCACAAGTATCTTAACATTTTCTATTAACAATTGACTAACGGTAGAATAACATAACTTAATTTTAAAGATTTAAATTAACAAATTTGCTGTTGAAATTTTACAGAGACTAAAATTTTACATTAACAAAAAGTAGTTGAAGTCCATTCTAAATATACTATTTGTTAAACAATTTTAAGAAAAAATAGCTTTATTAAGTATATTTCTGAATAACCACTCGATTAATTCTGACCTTTTAAAACCTGATTAACAAATTATGAAAAGAAAAAAATAGAAACAACTATTTATTGGTTCAAATGTCAATTGTGAATTAAAAATCAATGATAAAATAATTGAATTTAATCCGAAAACTTTGTTAGACAGAAGTTGAAGTGACAGAAAAACCATAAAAAGAAGAAAATAAAAATGGCAGAATGAGACATTATTGTAAGGCTGAGAAAGCCTGAAAAAGTGAGCCTTTTATTCATAAGGTGTGGGGTCTTTTTTCCATTACACGCACAATTGTTTTGGTAGACAAATCCACAAACCCACCAAACATCCTACAAGGTAAACTGTAACTGTCATCCTTTTCTTTTTTTCCCTTCGTTTTTTCTTCATCACTTAATCACAATCTCTTGCATTCTCTGTTTTCTGATTTCAGGGTTTCATCCTCTCTTCTCAGGGCCTCTTCCTTCCGTTTCTTGGGCCCTTTTTCTTTTCTGGGCCTTTGCCTATTATCGATGGAGGTCATTACTTGAATCTTGCCATGTTTTTTTTATCAAATTTCGTGTCTTTTTGTTTCTTTCGTGATTCCTTGTGCAATATCAGTTGTAAAGATTGGTGCTTTTTAATCTGGGGTTGGTTGGATTTGCCCCCTTTCGGTGATCCTTTTCTTTGACGTGTTCTTGCAAAATGTTTCTATTCCTTTTTCTTTTCTTGGATTTTGTTGTGATCTCACCGATGATTATTTTACTTTTCATTTTGATAATTATGAAAGTTAATCAAATGTGCATCCATTTATTGCTGGGAAAACATGATCGAACATGTTCCGGAAGGATAGGTATTTGATAGTTGGAAGCGGGAAAACTGATGATTGTTTGAAGTTATTTGCTCAATCCGTGGAAGTCTTTTTTTCGAAGAGTTCCTAAAGCTTAATTGGGTGCATAGGGCTGATGGAAACTGCGTTTATTTTCATGGTTGATAATAAAGGTCAAGGTTTTAAATTGTGGTCGTGGTTTCATCGTGATTCTTTGACATTGAGGGAAATTGCAGAAAAATTCAGCCGCATTTGCAGCAAGCCCAGATACATTCTTGTACTGGCCAAGATTGTTGTCATCAAACATTTTCTAAAACCTTCTGCAAATGAAATTGCAATTGTGACTGCAATATCAAGAACTTTAGGCTCTCGCTCTCAATTTTCCACAACATCAAGGATTGTGAGGAAATTGCAACAACAACAATTTGAAATTTGTTAATGATATTTCTGAGTGTGATGTTGTTCTTGTTGTTTTGCTTTTAGTTTAAAAAGTATGTGCAACAGAATTCTTTGGTAACTTTCTACGGTAAGGTTTTTGTAATTTGTGCTGAGGGTTGTGCTTGCCACAATTCAGAGCGAGGGACTGTGCATTTGGCTCAACCTAGTTGAGATTTTGGTGAAGCAGAATTAGCCTAGTATTATCACTGCATCATTTCCTTGTCTACCTTCACTTGGTTTAATAGATATTGGGGAGTAACCTGGATACTATGTTTACTTATTGAGATTGCTTATAATGGCTCAAAATATTTCATCTTGACTCTGAGAACTCTGAAATATACAGGTTCCAGAAATGGGAGGCAAGACTGAAAGCCGTTTGACATCGGCAGCAGCCTTTGTGGAAGGGGGGATTCAAGACGCATGTGATGATTCTTGCAGCATATGCCTTGAAAATTTTAGCAAAAGTGATCCTGCAACTGTAATGTTCAGTTTTTGTGCTTTCTTTTATTCTTTTCACAAATAGAATTATAAGCAAGGATGGCTTGATTTGGAAAGCATTTGTTTACTCCTTTTCCCTGTCTCTCTTTCCAGGTCACTAATTGCAGGCATGACTTCCATCTGCAGTGCATTCTTGAATGGTACATTTTAATACTTTTCATGTTTTTTTCATAAAACTTAGCTATCTAATTTAATTTTAATATTATGGTGTCAACCTTAGAGTTGGGTAGGTGGGACTTTGCCAAAACTTTAACTGTAACTTTTCGACAAGTGCTACCTCCAACAAAGTTTATACCCTATGTGTTGTTTGTATGCAGGTGCCAGAGAAGCTCTCAATGCCCTATGTGTTGGCAAGCTATCAGCTTGAAGGATGCTACCAGGTAGTTAAGGATTTTTCTTATTATGGCCTACTTTATGATTCATTTCATGATTATATTCTTACAACTCTATGAATTTCATGACAGTCAAGAACTGCTCGAGGCAGTAGAGCAGGAGAGGAGCTTGAGGAATATGCCATCCAGAAATGCTTCAATTTTTCATCTTTCGCAGCACGAATTTCAGCGTGTCAGTCTGTCTGTCTGTCAATCAGTTTTTAGCACATCTTGTTTCCACCATCTATACATGCTAGCAATTTTCTTACTTGTGCAGTTACCAGTGGAGCGTGATTCTGATATTGAAGAGCGAATCCTTCGACATTTAGCTGCTGCAGCATCAATGAGGAGAGCACACCCTCTTGGTCGGAGGGAAAGTCAACGATCTAGGTCATCTTCTCTTGGCAATGTACACTCCTTTGTGTACGCAACTCATCCTAGTGCACCTCCATCAGTTACTGGAGGGGGAAGTGAACCAGCTGCAATTCCTGCAGGAAATCCATCTGCTCCTCTTATATTTGATGGAACACAGCAATCATCACCACAGCAGAGGCCCCTAGTACAAACTCGGAGTTCTTCTTTTACTTCTGCCTCTACGGTCCCAACAACAAATCTTCAACGAGCTCACTCCAATGGGTAGTTAGACCTTAATATTTATTTTCTTGTGGTAATTATTGGTGTGTGATCATGTGAAGTTATACATTGTATATTTACGTGTTTGTAGAAGCTTTGCCTCTCATTCCTTGCCTGCAAGCCATGATGAACCACAGCCATCAGAACAATCATTCTCAGATTCTCTCCTTTCCAAATTTAATGCAGTATCCATGAGGTACAGTTTCACAGAAACCTTGTGCCTGCAAATTCTATATGTTGTTAGGTTGACTCATCCAGTGATTTTTCTTGTGACAAAGATACAAAGAATCAATTTCAAAGGGCACAAGGGGATGGAAGGAGAGGCTGTTCTCTCCTAATTCTTCTGTGTCAGAACTTGGTTCTGAAGTTAGGAGAGAACTGAATGCCAAAATTGCTAGTGTGTCCCGATTGATTGAGCGCCTTGAAACTGCAAGAGAAAATAAGAACGCTGCAGGCACTTCTGTATCAAATCATTCCGTTGCAGAGACCAGCAACAACCAAAACAATGTGGAAGTTCATGGAGAGAACTCTTTTCCTGGCAGTAATTCTTCTGCTACTTTTTCTGCCGTCCCAGATTCAAAGTGAGCTCTAGTTTACTTCTGTTCATGCATCTTTGCTCAGCATATCATGTTTGAAGGTGAGCCTTGATCTTAGTTTACACTTTTTTGCCACACAACAGAATCAATGGAGATTTCATTCATTCATTAACTAAGTTTTAGAGTTTAATAATTTCTGTGAACTATCTGTGTCAAATATTTTACTGAGTCCAAAATATCTACTGAGTTTTTTTAGTTACACTGGTGTTAGTATATTAAAAGTTGATCAACCAATTAAAGATGATCATTAGTATAACTTCAAGATAGTGTTTGCAGAAGTTAACTTGTTCATTCATGGTGGTTAATGATTGAAAGACAGTACTTTTTACACTAGTGGTGGTGTTTGATTACAACGTATAAGAAATGTTTAGTGTGTGTATCAGATATCATTTCTCAACTGAGTGTTTTTGTATTATTTTCAGGCAAGCACTTGCTCAGATATGACATGGTGAGGAATATATGCTGATGGAGGTTATTGGCTTTGAGTAAGAAAATAGGATATGAAGCAAAAAGCTTTTGCTTTTATGTAAATATTATATGCGGGGAACTGTAGGAAGTAAGTATTTAAGGTATGAACCAAGGGAGAAAGTGTTATGAAATTTCTCCAATCTTAGGTATATTGCCATATATGTTCATAATCTGTCCTTGAAATTACTTTATAGATATCAAGATGGCAACTTGAATTCTTGGTGTTTCTGCTACTTTAAGCTAAAAGCTTAGTTTTGAAATTCACGTTGGGAAAACCTGAAGCTATCATACTGTTATGAATTAAAAGTAAAATCCGGTGATTGCAGTTCTGAAGTTGTGGCCATTCTGGAATGTTTACATTTTTTACCTTTTGTTTTAAATCTTTTGATCAACAATTTGCACTGGTTGTTTTGTATAGTTTTTAAGTTTTTGTCACTATCAGGGTTATTTTTTTGCCAGAATAAAGTTAATATTTTTTTCTTAGTTTAATTAGTTTGTTTTCTTTGCAATAAAAAAAAGAGTTGCGTTATGGTTATTTATCTTTCTTCACCAATAATGGTGTTCTAATGAATTTTTAACTTGATATGAAAGATTTTTCTTATTTAATATTATTAGATAATTACTACTATATTTTAAATTTATTATTTAAACTTGAGCATGAACAAGGAAATATTAATGTGCAAAGGACAAATATTTGACATGAAGTTTTTTATTTAAAATGTGGTTGAGAAATTATACTAGATTTGCTTTTTCTAATCTGAATCTTATTACTTTTCCACAAGCTTGCAATTTTTGAATGTTTTCTGAAAATTTGTAAAATTATTTTAAATCTTAGAAATTCATGAATTTATTTTAAATATTTTAAATTCAAAAAATCTTTTAAAAGATAAATATTTTAAAAGTCCTGCTATATTCCATTCCTAACCAACCAAACTAAATTTATTTCAAAAGATCATTTAATTCATTTTGTAATAATCATGGGATGATAGTGAGAAATTTGGGAGAAAAAAAATTACCCTTGCAAATTTTTGCCATAGAAATATTTCCTAGCAAATGTATATTTTTGATTACTCTATTTTTTTTCGATGGAATTATGACGAATAAACTAAGTTCTTATGTTTTTTTTTTTTATTCTTTCTTGTTAATAAGTTATTAGTGACTATTTTTTTCGTAGTTAAAAGACATTTGAAATTTTTTGACAAAAAAGAAGTGGTAAAATATTGTGCAAGCTAGGACAAAGATAAGATAAAAAAGCTATATCACCTGGTTTGGGTTGGTATACATAGTTTTATTTTGGGTGATTCTAATTGGTTTGATTGCATTTATGTATTTTTGAAAAGAGGAAGAGTAACAAAGAAGATTAGATGACTTTGGATAAATTTTGAAAGAATCTTGAAGTATTAGATAGATATTTTGAAAGTTATTATCAACTTTTAACTAATTAATTAAAATAAACGGTAGTCGTAGTCTATATATCGTCCTTAAGGTGATGTAGATGAGGTCAATGTCTTTCCTTAAGACTCTACACTTTCATCTCTATTGAGAACTTGAACTTGATGGACTAGTGGTCTTATGTCACTTCCAAGACGATGTAAACGAGGATAATGTCCATCCTTTAGACTTTACACTCACATCACTACTGAGAGCTTAAGCCTGAGGGGTTAGTGGTCTGTATATCGCCTCCAAGGTGATGTAAACAAGGACAGTGTCCTCCCTTTGGACTTTAGACTTTCATCATTTTTGAGAGCTAGAACCTGAGGGGTTGGTAGTCCGTATGTCGTCCCCAAGGCAATGTAAATGAAGATGATTGATATGAGTGGATCCATTAAAGTCGGGTTCAGGACGTCGTCATAAAACCCAAGTCCTTACATCATGCTTGACTGATGACACATTCGCCACATATGTCATCTTCTATATCTACACCGCAAGGCATGAGACAATCATGAACACATCTTTGTCATGTTCGTAAAATTAACTAACCACCACAATGAAGTTGGTTGGTTTTTTTTTCTCTTATAGGCATGTAATCGAAATGATTCAAAAGAGACACATGTTTTACTAGACAATAAAAAATAGAAGAGAAAAGGAAAAATAAATAAGTGTTTTTGACATAAATTTCTACTTCGCCTTTGGTAGAACAAGTAGCTTGTTTTGTTTATTTTCAAGCTATTTTTGTTATAAAATGGTCTTTTTTCTATATTTTTTTCACCTTTATATTATTAAACTAGTCATTTTGAGAATTATTTTTTCATATTTTTCTATAGTTGAAAACTATGATTCCATGATTACAATAACAAACCTTTGTCAAATTTTAGCTAAATAGTTATGAACTCATTTTTTTATTCTCCTACTAATTAGTTATGACATAAATAACTCTATATGACATGTCATAAGTTTAAATCTTAATCTCATGTTTAAGATGTCCATGTGTTGATAAAAACAAATAATAACATGTGATGAGTCTAATAGTTTGTATATATGGAAAATAGGTATATGAAAGAGTTCAAATTAATGTTAAACATTTGGTGTTAAAAGTCTTATAAGAAGACATAACATGAACACATTTGACACAAGTTCTTAACATGAGACACACTTTTGGATGAGATGACATTTAAAGAAAACAAACTTAGCAAGAACACATTCCAATGATGATTATAACATAACACACAAATCATTAGAGTTTGTGTGCTCAAGATGACATTGATAGAAACATCATGAATGTTATCTTTTTACAATACTTTGAGTGCAACAATAAAAGGTATCAACATAAAGTCAAACACTTTCTTAAAAGATGTTAGCATAAAGTCAAGTCACACACATGCAAGCTTCAAGAATCCAATTTAGGAGGTGTATAAAAGAAAGTTTCAACATGTATATATGATTAATGAAATGCACACTTCTCACATGAACTTATATGAAAAAAAAGTTCCAATCTTCCTAGTGTTTAGCATTATTATTTATAAAAGGTCTTTGTTATTCTGTCGGGATATCCGTTTTGGATGCGTCTGTAATTGTCAATTTTTTGTTGGATGTGGACCTTTATCTTTTTTTCTGTGTTTTATTCTATGATTGCTTCACTTTAATGTTGTATATAATGATATCTTTATTTTTTTTATAAGGATAGAAACAATCCTATAGTCAATTTTTAAATTTATATTAATTATTACTGATAAAAAAATTGGTGAAATTATGACTATAAAAGTAAATAATGTACATTCGTAATATATTTTCAAGCTTGTCATTATAAAATAACTATATTGTTATATAATCTATTGTAATTAGTCCACTCATTTGCATGTTATAAAGAAAAACTGAACATAAACTTAAATTGGTATAAACTAAATGTTCACTAATTTTTCTACTAACCGAGTCTTCTATTATTGGTTATCCCTTTTAAAGATTTTTATGAAAAGTTTGTCAATTGGTTTCAAAGTCTTTAGACAACACCCACCAATGTTTTGCAAAAAATTGTTTGAAATAATTTTAAAACTCTATTCAATGTTTAATTAACCAATGTTTAATTAACCAATGTTCAAAGTAATAATGATCATAAATTGTAAAGTAAATTCATAATTTATTCCTATTATATAACTTCATTCCTTACAAATAGTAAATTACTTAATACAAATACAATATTTAAATAATTGGATCAAACGGACAAAAGCTCATCAAACTTATTGGTTATAGATTTCTTTTTTAAATATAAAACTCACTCTAAACCATTTATAAATATTTTGAATTTACTATTTGTATGTATTTTTATAAAATTAAAGATTAAAAATTCTAACTTCTTTTATTGAAACATTTTTTATGCTTTTGTCATCTAGAGTGTTCTTTTAAGCTTTTAGTTTAATTTGTTTAAATTATTATTTAATTAAAATAAATACACATACAATATGAATATTTGAAAGTTATCTCAAGTTATTGATACGTTTTTTATTTTTATTTTCAGAGTATGATCAAAGCCACATAGGGATTTGACTATTCAATATGAGTATAAGATAGAAACTAGAACCCCAATCCCTAATTTGGACTATGAAACCGTTGTTCTCCAACTCCGTCGTCGTGAAGAAGAAAAAATGAACTGAGGAAGAAGCGAAACATTTTTTAACCCAAAATCTTTTGCTTTCTCCCGCTTGCACGTAATCGTAGTTTCTTCAATACCCTTCCTCTTACTTCTTCTGTGGCCTCTTTTTTTTCTGCGTGCTACCGAATTTCGAGTCCAGTTGTACATGGTGTGACTCGATTTACGATTTATCACTTTATTGTTGAATAAATTGGGACTTTTATGGAAAATTTTCTGGTTTTTTGCGAATGGGGTGTGTTGTGCGATATTGAATTTGTGTACTACTTGTAAAGTATTAACTGTGTTTGATGAATTAATTGAAATAGAATGAACATTGGTACTCTAAAGAGGATTTCTTTTCTTCTATCTCTTTAAAAACTTTGCTCTTACACCTTACAAGAAAAGGGTGGTTTCGTTTTTCTGTTTTTCATTTGCTTAAATTTCGTTGTTTTATGAGAGCGAGTCTTGGGGAAGAATTTTAAGCCTATCCACCTTCACCCTTGTAACTTGATGAGAATTTGTTGTCTATAGTAGGTGAAAAGGGCAATTTGTGTACAGACAGATATTGGACATGTACTATCATGAGTAATGAGGGTTCTCATAAAATGGTTTAAATATATTTTTTCTTTTGATGTTGTTTCTTGTATTACTTAGGTTATGTTTGGTTTTCAGTTTGGGTTGCTTCCAATTCAGTTTGGCGAGTAAACTCAGGTTTGTAACATATTAGATTTTATTACCTTCAAAAACACATTTAGGCATTAACATTTTTTTATGAAAACTCGATTTTGTAGAAGTTAAGACTAGTGCTAGTTTCGAAAACTCAGTTTGCTGACTTAATGTTGATTAAAACGTATGTTTGCAAATTTAATCCAAACGTGCACTTGATTTTCAATGCAATGATTTCTTTTCCTTTCTCGATTATGTACTTTAACTGAATTACGATTTTGTTTTGCGAGTTTGAATTTTATTAGGTTGAATTGTTGAAGGAATTTATTCTAGTGTGCTTTGTGCATGATGCAGTTCTAGATATTTGGTTCTGAAGCTTCTGTACTATGGCAAAGGACAAAGCTGTTTCTGTCAAAGATGCAGTTTTCAAATTGCAAATGTTACTCCTTGAAGGCATTCAAAATGAAGATCAACTGTTTGCTGCTGGATCTTTGATGTCGAGGGGTGACTATGAAGATATTGTAACTGAACGGTCCATCACAAACGTGTGTGGTTACCCACTCTGCTGCAATGCTTTGCCGTCTGAGCGCCCTCGGAAGGGTAGATACCGGATTTCACTGAAGGAGCACAAGGTCTATGACCTACAAGAGACTTACCTGTTTTGTTCTTCAAATTGTGTTATTAGCAGCAAAGCTTTTGCTGGGAGCTTGCAAGCGGAGAGATGCTCAGCTTTAGACCCAGAAAAGCTAAACAACGTACTTAAGTTATTTGAGAATTTGAATCTGGAACAAACAGAAAATGTGCGAAAGGATGGAGATTTAGGTTTGTCCAATTTGAAAATCCAGGAGAAAACTGTAACAAGCAGTGGGGAGGTGTCTCTGGAGCAGTGGGTTGGACCATCAAATGCAATTGAGGGATATGTTCCAAAACCACGGGAGCGTGAATCTAAGGGTTCACGGAAAAGTGTTAAAAAAGGTTAGGATCTTCTGGTATTCTAGGTAATAGTGGGAAACCATAGATAATGAGATAGCCATATGTTATTTCTTGCTTAGGAGTATCTTGTTTATTATCATGTTTATTCTTAGGCCTATGGATGATTTATGACCTAGACTGTGAAGGTGAAGCTGAGAACTTAGTTTCTGTGAAATGGAACAGTGTAATTACTGATTCTTATCCTTTTTTTGCTTTTCAACAAAGTGAGCTTTGCTTGTACATTGCAGGGTCCAAAGCTGGTCATGGCAAGTCAAACAATGACGAAGATTTGCTTAACAATGAGATGAACTTCGTGAGTACTATTATTATGCAAGATGAGTATAGTATTTCAAAAGCATCCCCAGGTCAAACAGACACAACAGCTGTAGACAGGCAACCAGAAAAGGTTGGCCTTAAAATGGTCAGGAAAGATGAGGATAGCATTCAAGATCTGTCTTCATCTTTTAAGAGTGGTTTAAATTTAAGTACCTCAGAAAAAGAGAAGGAACTATCCAAATCATATGAAGCAGTGGTCAAATCCTCTCCCAATCTGGCTAGTAAGAAGAAAGATGCACATTCTGTTTCCATATCAGAAAGACAATGTGATCAGGAAAAGAATAATTCCGCAAGGAAATCAGTGCAAGGTAAAGGGGAGACAAGTAGAGTTACTGCTAACGGTGGTGCTTCCACTTCCAACTTTGATCCTGACAATGTTAAAGAGAAATTCCAAGTAGAAAAAGTGGGTGGGTCGTGTGAGACTAAACTCAAATCTTCCCTTAAATCTGCTGGTGAAAAGAAACCTAGCCGCACTGTTACTTGGGCGGATGAGAAAATCAATGGTGCTGGGAATAAAGATCTTTGTGAGGTTAAAGAATTTGGAGATATTAGAAAAGAATATGAATCACTAGGTAACGTAGATGTTGCTGATGATGAGAATATGCTACGTCAAGCATCAGCAGAAGCTTGTGCAATTGCATTAAGCCAAGCATCAGAAGCAGTTGCATCTGGAGACTCAGACGTCACTGATGCTGGTAACTACTGTTTCTTTTACGAGTTATCTATTTAAATATTAATTGGTTTACAAAGGGCTTCTCATCGATCAATGGATCTTGTGCAGTTTCTGAAGCTGGAATTATTATATTGCCTCGGCCAGATGATGTTGTTGAGGAAGGTACTATGGAGGATGCTGATATACTACAAAATGATTCAGTTACTGTGAAATGGCCAAGAAAGCCTGGAGTTTCGGACATTGATTTCTTTGAATCTGATGACTCATGGTTTGATGCTCCACCAGAGGGTTTCAGTTTGACAGTAAGTCTAGTCAAATTTTTTAGAAAATGCCAATCTGTTTTAGTGTTCACGGAATATTCTAAGATACCTTGCGATTTTTTTTTTTGCATAACTTCAGTTGTCACCTTTTGCAACTATGTGGAATGCCATCTTTTCGTGGATGACATCATCTTCTTTGGCATATATATATGGAAGGGATGAAAGTTTTCATGAAGAATACCTATCAGTCAATGGGAGAGAATATCCTTGCAAAGTTGTCTTGTCAGATGGTCGGTCATCTGAAATAAAGCAAACATTAGCGGGTTGTCTTGCTCGAGCTTTTCCTGCACTTGTTGCTGGGCTTCGACTGCCAATACCAATATCCACCTTGGAGCAAGGGATGGTAGGACCTTTGAGTTATCTGTGTTGTTGTGGTTTATATTAGTACGGTTGTCCATTGAGTCATTACAGTTCTATTATACTCTAGGAGGTCTGATCTGGTATACTTATATTATTCATTGGGACTTATGATACTAAAATGGACTATTAAACGGTGAAAAAGGCAAAATCATATCGTATAATCTGTGCAAATTGATATGGGTATTGCTTGAAATAAGAGTCACATAGAAGTTAGGTAATGGGCTGAAGGATAAATAGTACATGTAATTGAAAAAAATATAAATTGCTTGGGAATGAGGTGTTCACCCTGTACTCATTTACTTCCTCCGTACAATTTCAATTCCTTAATCTTTAAGTAGCTCAATTCAGGGGAAATCTGCAATATTTGGAAGATACCAAGTTGAATTGGTCTTTGGCACGTAACAAATATTGACTTCTCAATTCTGGAAACAAATACTAAATTGATTTATCCCTGTTACATAGATTTAGCATCTGCACCACTTTAACTGCTTTAGATTGACAATTATAATTTTGAGAATCAGTTTTTAAATTTGTGGAAGTAGAGGGTGTCTTGGCACCAAAAGTCATCACATCAGCCTCTTGCAAAGGCAAGGTTGGCAACTGTACATCCCTCACATATTGCGTCCAAGCACATTAGCACGAGGCTACCTTTTTTTTTTTATGAAGTGTAATTAAGGCTATGAGTTGCAGACAGGTTTGAGATATAAACCTCATATCTATATTGATAGAAGTCTTTAATATTACCCGATGACTTGTTTGTGAGTTAATGAGTTATATGTTAGTTCTAATGACTTTCTCTTAGGCATGCTTGCTGGAGACAATGTCATTTGTGGATGCACTTCCAGCTTTCAGAACAAAGCAATGGCAAGTGGTTGCTCTTTTGTTTGTTGATGCATTGTCCGTTTGCAAAATACCTGCTCTTATCTCATACATGACGGATAGGAGGTCTTTGTTTCACAAGGTGAGAGACCCTTTGTTTAGATCATACTGACTTACTATTTTATATACATTATTATAGAAGGAATCTGTTTGATGTGCATGAAGCATTACATATTTATGTTGGATTGTACAAATATTCTGGCCAAAAAGGGACAAACTCTTGTTCTGCACTGGTCTTTTGATTTGGGGTAGTTCAATTAACATTTATCTCTATTATTCATTTGCTAAATCTGGTTACTTTTCATCTGCACTTCCTTACAAATGTTATGTTTTCTGTTTATGGTTCAAATGGGAGCTTAGCAACATAAACCCATCGTAAATTAGCCATGATGATGTGCTTAATGTTTTCTCCTTCAGCTTTAGACTTGATGCCGCCACATTTATTATTCCATAACTTAGTTCATGTAGTGTGGTTCTCCTACCATGGCTGTGGACTTGAAATTCTTGTTTGCACTCCAATGGCTTCCCATCTTGTAATGCCAGGCTAATTTTTATTTTTATTTTCCTTTTAATTTGATTCCCTACGTAGTGTTGGGGTTGCAAAAATACGTATATGAGCTGGAATTTGGAGCCTAATAATATCATTTTCTTTTGTTGTTTTATCTGTTTTGTCATGCCAGATTTTGATGTATAATTTTGAGCTATGCTTTTATATCTGTTAACCATTGTTTTGTTATTGATTTGGTGAAACAGGTTTTGAGTGGTTCTCAAATAGGAATAGAAGAGTATGAGATTTTGAAGGATCTTGTAGTACCACTGGGCCGGGCACCTCATATCTCTGCCCAAAGTGGGGCATGACAAGAAATAGGCCAAACGTTGGAGTTTGTTCATAAATAGGCCAATGATGAATTGAAAAATTACCTTTCAATGGAGTGTGTTCATAAATATCAAAGAACATGCAATGACAATAATACTAAGCCTCGAGCAACACTGAAATCAGATTTCTCTATGTTCTATGCTGGTTTGAGGGAGTGATGAATGTAAAATTGATATTGTTCCAAAATATTGTAGTTACAAAAAAAAATCTAAAATAGTCCGATTTAACAGACAGTTTGTAGAAGGGTCTGAAGATGTCCATTGGATTTTCTTCTGAGGTCATGTCAGGATGGGGACAACCACATGAAAAAAAAAATGACAGAATTCCAAATTCCTTTACTGAAGTGATGTCCATTGGATTTTGCCGATTGATCATATTACTTTTGGTTTGCAAGACATTGAGCGTGTATCAGTATTTGGATGATTATTAGTATGGTCAATTTTGGATGAAATTGATATTTGTAAAAGTGATTCTTGTGAGAACAATAATACTGACAATTAAAACAGCCATATACAACAATATAATAAATAATGTAATAGTATGAATAAATAACTGATAAATTGATTTCAGTACCGAAGTGATATATGTTTGTGCTTTTACATTAAAAGCAATAGTAAAATTTTGTTCTTTGTTTTTCTTTTTAAGTTTTTCAACTTAAAATCAATTTTTAGCATGTGAATCCAAACAAGCGAATTATGATTCAACCTGAATTTATGTATACACTAACGCCATGTTTGGTTCTGTATTCAACATGGGAAAAGTGGTCTAAAGAACCACATTAGTTGGAAAAAAAAGTAGCTCTGGTTGAAATGATTTTGAAGTAAGACAATTTGTTTGTGTGTTACTATTTAAAGAAAATTTAAAAGTAAAATTTGAGTTTTTTCTTTTCTTCAAGACTTATTTTAGTTCTATCAATTCCAAACTTATTAGTAATTCTTTAAGGTCCTTTAATTTAAATAACTCAAAGTTCTCTATGTATCAATGGTTTTTAGTTAATTTTTCTGTGTAGTTGAGTATGCATTAACTATCGGCAAAATTGGAAGCAATATCGATAGACAGTTGAATTTCATCAAATAAATTTATGCAACTTTCAAGCCAACTTTAGGCATATCTAAACACAGTATAAAACTTATGCCAAATCCAAAACAACATTAAACTTCAGCAAATTAAAGTGGGAGTGCTTTCCTTGAACATTGTCTACAAGTTCAGTTTTTTATTTGTAAGTTTGATTTATGTGATGGATGAAAGTATCCTTACAATTAACATGGAAGGGTATCATCTTGCATGCTTTTCATCATGGGAAGCAACAAAGAAAAATTGTCTCAGTAAAAATGTTCACTTAATCAGAGGCAAGACACATGAACAGTTTGGTAAATAATGAATTAACAAAATATTCATTACAAACAGCAACAGTTCAATATAAGAACAATCAACCTATCTTCAAATGCAATACAAGATTATAATGAACATGAAACAATCTCTATATTCACAACAACAATGAAATAACTGGTAACAAGGAGTCCTATGTTTATATAAATACTCTCTGGCTATATATATGTGAATCTACACTCCCACAGTAACCTCGTATGATACAATCTCGGGTGTGGATGAATTTAAGACCAGTGCACCATTCTGAGTAAGCTCAGTTTTGGATTCTAGCTCCATGTCATCTTGATATTCAGAATTGCAAACTGGTGGATCATGGCATTCTTCATTGTTTCCTGTGCCTGCTTTCACATCTTGGTTGATTTTAGTAGACTTCACAGGATTCTTCTCAGTTTTTCCAATTGCAGTTTCCTGAGACTGCACCTTGGCTTGAGTTTTTCTGATTGGTTTCTTTGAAATCACTTCTTTATTAGTACCCTTTACCTTTGCCTTGGTTGAATCATTCTGTTGCTGTTTTGCATGTGGACTAGAACAGGATTTATCATCTGAATGGTTCACAACATATCCTTTGTTTCTTCCAAGCTTTGGAGATTTTGGGCGTGTTATAGGTATCTAGTTGGTAGATAAAATACATCAAAATAATGAATATTAAAGGTTCTCTGGCTAAGAATTACTTCCATAACATGAACCTTCTTTTGTATTACTATGACAGTGAGCTTCTGTTGCCACAAAAGGTTTAGAAAAACAAATTTTAAAAGGCATTAACAGCTATGTGAGCATGTGGTGGTTAAATTACCTTCTTCAATTCAACTTTTGGAGGAGGTTCCTTGTAGAAACTTGGCATTGGAGTGGCTTTGAATGTCATAGTCTTCCTCAATTGCTTGATCTCAGCCTCCTGGTTTTCCTGCCACAAAATCAGAAGAAGATAAATGAAAAAAAGGTGATAACCTGGCAATGGGAGCTCAAACCACATGGAACATAAATTACTGAATTCATTTAGTTGTTGGTTTTGACACCTTTGATTTCTCTTGCTGATTAGTTTTCTCTGCTTCCTTTTCCTGAATTTTCTCTTCTAACTTTGAGAAGAACTGGGGGGAAAGGAGAAAACAGGATCAATATCGGGAATATTCAATATTAACATCAATAGGCCGCAAGGTTTTAACAGTCACCTCCTTCCTCTTTTCAGCTCTTTCTTCCAATCTGAAGGAAAATCCAGAACCACTGCTTCTCCTTCGAGGAGTATGACTTCTGATAGCACATAAACAAGATTTCATGAACATTTTAGCTAAGGAAAAAGAGGTATGACATTTTCTTTGTGAAACATTATTGAAATCCTAATGAGATTGGCAGATACACAAGGACAACATAGTGAACTGAAAGTAGTAGTGTCACAAATCATACGAAGTTGTGGAGTGAGCATCATCATCCTCTTTATTTGGTTTTTCAGTTTTTGCTGGGGTTGAAATCTGATCATCAGGTCTGCAATAAAGTAAAAAACCACAAGGTGGTAATCCCTTCAGCAAATAGATATACATTACAGAGTAATCTCCTACATGTATTGAGTGTTCACTAGAGTTAAGTTCACCATAGAGTGAAATATATTGATATAGAACCTAGCAACAACATAAAGAAAATTAAGCAAATCTGAGACGTTAAGACTTACAAGGATGCCTCAGATGTAAGGCTCTTGGAAACCGCATTCACCGCCGGAGAGGACTCTCCAATCTAATATGCAGAATAGAAGTCATGAACATGGAGACTAATGAAGAGAAGCTATGAAAGAAACTGAGTTGGAAAATTGTTTCTGTACCTCAGAGGTTTTAAGGTTATTCATGGATGTTAAAGAGGTTCTATGGTTAGAATTTCCAGTGTTTTTTTCAGACTCCTTTGAGTTAACTTCATTGTTTGTCAGCTTGCTTGAACGACGAATGGAAGGCTGAGCTCTAGCCCCATTAACATGCTTAGTTTCTGTCTTCACAAGACTGCCATTGATGCTTTTCTTCATGGCATCTCTAGCAGCTGGTTTGGCTGGGAAAGAAAGGCTCTTGGAGAGGTTTGGCCTGTGTGTTTGAGGTGATGAAGCTGTGGACTTCAAATTGGGTTTGTCTTTGGTGACAGATTTGTTCTTCTTTGAAGCGACATCACCTTTGCCACCATGTTCCTAACCATGTTCACATGAATTAGTTTAGGTGGCAGATCATGATTACAAATGATCATTAATAGTTCAATTGAAGACACAATTCTGATGCATTAGAGGTACCTTGGCAAGTTTTGAGTTTCTACTTGCTGTAGATTTGGGCCCTTCAACTTTTACAATGGATTCAGATGCCTCATTCGTGGTCTGAATTTCAGCATTGCAAGTTTTCTCAGCTTCCTTGTTTATGTTCTCGTTAGTTGTTTCCCCAATAACATGTTTCTCGTCCTCCATGGCAACTCCATTTTCAGATTCCATTGTGCTACAAACAGTGACACAAGGTTGAGTTTGAAGATGACAAAAGTAGTAAAGGTTTCTGAATCAAATAACTAAAGACAAGAAACATGTATTTTTAAGTGTTTTTATGTCAGATCAGACTCTTAACCCCATTAAATTTCATGATGGGAATCATTGGGCAGTGAAAGATGAAACCAATGAAGAACTATCAAATCTCTCATCCACTTTATGCGACACTTTCGACTAACACCATGTTGTTTTGCAGCAAGGAGCATATATATGTATACGCCATTGCAATTCAACAAAAGCTAACACACTCAAATTATAGATTTTACTCAGAATTTCAGATAATTTCCTGTAGACATTCTCTGAAATGAAAGTGCTATTAAGGACAGATGTAACTGGAGTAAACAGTGTCCCTTGATCCATCTTAATGATCATTCTCTGCAAAAATTTCCTTCCATTCCCCCTCTTCAAGTTCTCAACTTGAATACAAATTCTCTACTAACAGAAACCAGAAATAACACTTGAATTCATTGCAATTTTGCAATGTTTGACACAAATCTAGACTCACTTTTCATCACCTCTTTCTGTACAACTATTATCCTGAAATAAGATGGATAAGTAGAAAGAAAACGAAGCTACATAATATAGTTTCAATGAACATTCCATTGTTCTTCTGCCTCCACCTCCTGCACTCAAATCCTCATAATCCAATGCTACAGTTTCTCTCAACAAAAGCAAAAAACAACAAAGAATGACATTGGATCTTAACACGTAACACAGACCCATATAAGATGAGCTTGATTTTTATTGAAAACACACGCAATCCAACAAAAGAAGATACACAGAATCCAAATCAGAATAAGAAAAGGACAAAATGCATCTCGGAAACAAACACAAATGTGGGAATTCAGAACTGGGAGATGCAATAGATGATGACACAAATACACACACTACGGGTACCTCTTAAACCTGGGATTTTGTCTGTGGCCCTGATTGATAAAAAGGACTAAAGAAATTCAAAGACTGAATTTTTGTAAAGATTGGTAGAGTAACATGCAGAACACAGTTTCAATTGTGGTGGGTTGGATTAGAAGCACCAGAAGAAGTGGATTTTTAAGTGTATGTGAAAGATGAAACTGAAAGATGGAGTTGGTGACACTCAGGTTTTCATTGAAGATATGCAAGATAGATTTGTGGAAAGAAAGCTCAAGTGGGACTAGCTTTCAATGAAGTGGAATAGATAGGAACTGCCACAATGACTCTTCTACCACTCCCTCAACATGTAACTGTCACAGGAATCTTATTCATATTTTTATGTCTTATGTTGTTTTGTTATGTTATGTTCTTTATGTTCAATTTTCATATACACGGTAAATCTAACAAAATTTACATCATCAATCCATCATAAATCACCAACTAACATAACTTCTAACTTTACCATTATTCATGATAATTTCTGCAGGAAATCTACTATTTACTCTTTCTCTTTTTTTTTTTTTACTGTGACTGACAATTGCCTAAGCATTTGAGGTGAAACTATTTGGTGGAATCGAAAGTTAAAAGACAACATGCTTGCAATGTTTTTGTTTTATTGTTTGATGATCTGAGATAATTGATGATTTGGATTATTGGTGCTAACAAAAATAAAATGATTATGTTGTCTGTGTATGTGCACTATATGCATGTGATTAATGTTTAGTTAATTAGTGAGGTATTCATTAGAAAGATTAATTAATCAATCATTGCGTTCATATATGATCATAAATAAATAATTTGTATCTGTCTATGTAGCCCCAAAAAAGAAATGATTTGTATCAATGCTTGAAACTGACTCCGGGAAGAGGGTGCCACTGCCAGCAAAATTTGTTTATAATAATATCAGAGAATAAAGAGAAAGAAAAGGAGGTTGCTAAAGGGTGTTTCTGCATAATGGAAACACAGAAATAAAGAAGAAAGAATAGTTCATTAGTCTGCTTTTTTAATTCTAAACCTTGATACAATATGTTTTAATGTTTTTATTTATATATTAGCCATTTTATTTTACTTTTCAATTAATTAATGTGAAATTTGAACTCATTTTAATTTAAATTTTTATGGAAAGTTAAATTTAAAAGAAACAAAAGAAGAAAAAAAATACACTTGAATTGGTTACAAATAAATGTTGCACATGAATCGATTGTTCCGTGATGAAGACTAAATGAACCAGATCACAATCAAATCGTGACATATAGATAATTATATTCTTAAGTAAAAAGATTTATATTTTGATTAATGATTAAGACTTTTGACGAAACTAACAATAAATATAAGAGTTTTCATCATCAGTATGATACTAATGTGAAGTTTGATTAGATATATGGAGAGATTTAGTATCAATAAGTTATGAAAAATCAAGACATCAGTTTCAAAATTTTATGATAATTAATTTATAAATCTTCTCCTTATATAATATTTCTTTTATATGAGATTTCAAGTGAGTTTGAACTTTGAACAAAATATGTGTTAATTGTAATGGAGAAGGGGAAAAAAGTGAGATGGGGAGGGAAAGAGAGGGAAGGAATGAAAGGAAAGATAAGTGAGTGTTTAGGAATATGAAAATGCAAGCACGAATTTTGGGGCCAACATTTGTGTCTCTTATCTTATAAGCCAACAGTGATAGGTGTAACTATCACAATTCCACTCCTACCTAATAAATTCTTACTATATATGTATACTATTTTCTTTTTTTATTCCTTTCAGATTATTTCTCAATAACTTTCACCTTATTCTATATATTTTTATATAAATTTCAAATTTCCTTTATTTTAATTTTAAATGTTTTAAATAATATATGAAAAAAAATATATTAACAATTACAATAATTAATTTTTAATTTAATAAAATAGAATATCGTGAAAAGATAGGAACACACGTTATGATCTCCTGTATTAGAAAAAAAAATAGCAACCTTTGTGATTTTTGTGTTAATTAATATTGTAATATTTATGGTGACAAAAAACAATGTTGATAAAGTGGTGTTTTATTAGGGTTGCAGTGACGTGGCACTACCGTGGAACGTGATTGTTCGCACGTTAGGCTTAGCACCTGGCGCCAACCATGTGTGAGCTGTCATTGAGTTGATGATCCAACGGTTGCTGTGATCTGAAGCCAAAATCAGCACCGTCCATGTCAGTCCAAAATCCAAATCATTCTCCACGTTTTGGTGTGCCCCACTTTTTATTTTCTTTCAAATTAAGACTCTGATTCTCACCATTTTCACACAATTTTGGTTATTTTGTGAGTTTAGATTTTTTATTAATTTTTTGTGTTGTTTTTTGTTTAATATTAAAAATACATTATATTAATATTTTAAACATTTTTTTAATATATTTTAAAATGTAAAAATTAATAATAATTAATATATTATAAAAACATAGTTTAAAAATAGTAAAAAAATATTCAGCAGAAAATTCAAATTTTTATTTTGTTGTCATAAGTTTCATTTCTGTTAATGTAATACACAGTCTTCCATTTTCGACTTTTCATTTTCAGGTACACGTAATTAAAATATTTGGTTTAGTATTAATAATAATATGGCATCATTCGTATAATAGGACAAAATTTACAAATTTTAATTTTCGACATTTTTCTCATATCTTATTCGGTTATATTTTACAAAGAAAAAGTATATATAATATGATAAAGACTTTAAAATAACTTTTGCTGCGTCTAATAGTTATCTCAAAAATAATTTTTATTTATATAGTAATTAGTTTTTAATGGATTCTATTTTTATATTAATTTTTAACGATGAAAATTTAATTCAATTTTCTAAGTTAACATAACGAAAGATGTTCTGAAAGCTTCTCCAATTATTGGTCTTCATCGTTGCTAGTGATATAATAATAACAATAATGGATGGGATGATACTGCAAATTTCATAAAATATTATAACTCTAGATCTCGCCCTTTCACTTAAATTAAATACTATTATATCAACGGTCATAAAAGGCAGCATCCTTTCGTTTATATTCTCTCCAGAACACCGTATAAATCCCCACTAGAAAAATCCAAAGGAAAAAGAAAAACGAAGAGAAATGTGTTTCTCATTCTATTATTTATTTTTTTCGTCGAGTAGTGTGTGCATGATTGATTCCGGTGCGAATTATTGTTTTTCATTTATTTCTTGCGTTGATAATTTGAGAAAAATTAAATTCATTTCATTTTAAATATTTAATCTAAATAATATGATAATGTAAAGATTTTTAAACGTTTATCTTCAAAAATTAGGTTGAATCTCTTTAACTAAAATTTTATAGATAAAAAAAAAATGGAATAAGAAACTTTTTGTTAAAGCTACGTAAACAGGTGTAGATTAATTATAAACTAAGCTACATACCAACTTAAAAATAATTCAATAACTAAACATGTTAATTACCAAAATTAGTCATTTTCATAGAAAGTCATGATGAGTAAACAGACAAACACAAATGTCTTTTATTTATTACGTAAAATTTCAATTTTTACAGGGTATTCATTTGTATCATTATATTAATTATATTGTACCGTATAACCTATTAACATTTTCAACCAGATCTTGAGTTGATCGATCCAAAGATAAGCGGTTGAAAGCCGCCCAATATGGACGGATAATCTCGCGGTTTGTTGATGTGACAATTTCTCTGGAGTACTTTTTAAGAGGCTCACAACCCAAGCAGTCGTGGTTCGACTGCAACACCCAAGTAATTGAACGACCACATTGGTAGCGTCCCAATTTATTAGTAGAATTTTGTCACCATAACATAAAAATGTGACCTTCGACAACACGCTCAGATCCGGTCGGTCGGTCGGTCTTACTAGAATTAGATAACTATAAATTAAAGTAAAATAAGTCAGTAATCAAGTTTAAAAAAACAATTGGGTCGTGATTAAGAAAACCCTAATCACAAGCCCATGTCAAACACTATAAATAGAAACCCAACGTAATTTGGTAAAGACTTTTACTTCGCATTTAGTACAACATTAATTGCATTCACCTGAACGGACTTGAATTGAGTTAAGTATCGAAATCTTATTGACAAGTACCTGATCAGCTGGACAACCAAACGGAAGAAAAAAAAAAAGACCAAATATGAGAAGCTGTAACGAGGATAAGATAAGGACAAATTCAATGTTTTTAAATAGGTGATAGTTCTTTATATCTGAAACATATATTAAAAAGTATATACCCAATAAAAATAAAAAATTACCCTTTCTTAATCCAAACCCCCACTCTCCCTAACTCATCCCATAACTAAAAAATCTATTTTCAAAGTCTTTTTTTATTATTTTTTATTTCAAAATCCAGAAAATTCGTTAGCTTATGAATCTTTTAATTCTTTCCGAAGGAACAATGATTATATATCAGTTGCATGCTTTTTGTTTTTGTTCTTGTTTTGATTGTTTCTTTGGTACATTTTCTTGTTCTATCTATATATAAATAAAATTGGATGTGGATTTTGTTGATGATACATTGCATTGGAAAACAAAGGCAGAGAGTATGTGTTGAAAGTTGGAAAGTGAATGAATGGGATCACGGCAGCGCGTGGATTGCACGCGCAGACATGGATTTAGGGTTTGCATGGGTGAAGATGTTGGTGGACCACACCATTGATGGAGTTCTGCATAGCATCTGCAACACTCACACATGGCATTGGACAAGTAACTAATGCTTCTTCCACTCTTCACAATCGAATGTCACACAATTATTTGATCCATGCATGTGTCTCTGCTTCATATCGGATTTCACAATTGTATTATTCTTATTGTTGTCTAATTCCATTTTGTTGTGGGTGTTCCTTCTTCTGCATATTTTGAAATTAGGTTTAGTTGATTTTTAATTCATTTTAGTGGATTTTGAAATTAATACACTTGTACGTTATCTCATCTCAATCTTCTCATATGATTCAGACCTCAAAATAAGTGAATAAAAACTTTTCAGAAAGAATGATTTAAGCTCATAAGATGATTTTACAGAGGGAAGAAAACAAAAGGTTTTTAGTGCTCCCACTAAACTTGATATAGATAATAACTTAGTAATATTATAAATATTTTTTTTTTGTACTGTATGACCTGTTGATATTTTTAGCCAAAATCGGTCAAGCGGTTCAAAGATAAACGGTCGAAAATCGTCCACTACAAGCAATCGATTCCTTAAATTGTTGATGTGATAATTTTTCTAAAATGATTTAAGGTAACTTACGATCGAACGGATCGAACGGCCTCTGTCATATAATACAATTTCTCTTGCAACTTATAGCCTTTATATATTGTTTTATGTAAATGACCATTATTATGTTCTTACTTCATATGAATCCTTTTGCCATCAAGTTCATTTTCATACAACTACTTTGATGATTGGAAGTTGTAATATTTTATTTCATGAAAATTACAAAAGGAATTAATATTTACGATCTTTAATTTATTAATCATCAATTAACACTAATTCTTTGGTGATCAAAATCTTAAAGTTAATGTTAGAGAGAAGAAAAAATTAAGATTTATATTTGTTTTAGTACAATGTATTTCTTTCACATTCAATTCAGGCTCACTTATCCTTAAAAATAAAAAGAAACTTACTAATCTCATATGTTAAAAGGCTTACGTATTATTTATAATTCACTAAAAATAATAAAAAGGTTAATTTATTACATATAAAAAGTCCTTTAACCTGTATAATCAAATGTTTACAAAACAAAAGAAAATGTAACTGATTAAAAGGTAAGAAAGGACAGAAAAAATCACAGAAAAAAAAATTAAAGACCAAATTACAGATTTTATAAAATACATATACTAATTCTTAGAAAAAAAATAAAAACTAAAACTGAAAACTTATAAAATGGAGGATCGAAACTACTATTAAACCTAAACAATCTTAAACATATGGGTAAGGTTTAGTTAGCTATAGCTTTGCTTTCTCTAGCATAAATTTGTTTAACTAATTACATTTTTAAAATTTTTCTTCTTTTATTAAAAACTTACTTTCATTTCATAGAGTTTCTATTAAATTATAGGTCAAAACTTTACTCTTTACTAAAAAAAATCATATTTCCTGCCAATTTTGTTTTGAAATTTTTTTGTAAGAAATACTTACAAATTTTGTTGTGAAAAATAATTTACAAGAAATTGCTACCAATTTTCTTACAAAATATTTTGTATAAAACACTTTTCGCAACAAATTTTGTAAAAAATACTTGTAAATTTTATAATTTTGTAGGAAATGATTACTCACGAAGGAATTACGTGCCAATTAAAATTCGTAAAAAGAATAAAAAAATTCTTGCAAACTTTTTTAACAAATTTGCAAAAAAAATATCATGTAATATGAGAATTTTTAGTAATGACTTTAAAATAATAGAAAATTTGTCAAAAAAAATTAGATCAAGCAGAAAACTTAATTTATTAATGAAATCATTAATTAGATAGATTATATAGTAGAATATTATAAGAATATTATATATATATATATATATATATATATATGATTTAATTATTGGTTGATTTTTGTTTTCTTAAAGTTAGCAGTCATAAGCATGAAAATTTTATTTGGCCTATAATGTATGATTGAAAGATGAAACCATGGTTTTGTAGTGTTTTTCATAGGTAAATCCATGCTTTCTTCTAAGCTTAGAATAACCTTTTCATCTCTCTAAGTGACCCCTCTCATTATGCTAATTACGTACCTCCTAAATCCATTTTCAAGACACATGAGTTTATCTTATTATGTTTATGGAGAAAATAAAACTTATTAATTATCAAAACTACACTTTTTTCACTCTTCTCTTAATTAACACATGAATTAATTATGTTCATAATTTCCAAAAGTTCAAACAAATTCCGTTTTGGTATATTTTTAAACTTTGCTAACAAGGTCAATATAAAATTTGTTTGTAATAATCTTATCATAGCAAACAATTAAGAATAAAGTAAATAGATAGTTTTTATTAATTAGGTAAATGGTTTAGCCTAACAAGGGTAGATTAGATTAGATAGCATTCTCATTAATTGTGATTGACTAAGTGAAGGATGATACTTAACAATCAATTAAATCTTTTAAGACAAACTTGAAGCATCAACACTTTTTGCTAATTTCTTGATTAGATGCCCCACATAATTAAATACTTTTAATTAATTGCCCCCAACCAATCCAACTCATTTGTGTGCATAGGGGACCTTATTCACAAATAAATAGGGTTTCATCATTGTTTTAGAGTGGTCTTACAAAGGGTGATGTGTTGGTGCATATTCACTAAAAAATAATGGTGAAAACAACCACATATAAAAATCTTAAGCAAATCCTTGTCATTTCTATAATAACATAGCAAATAATTAGTGGCTTCGTAATTAAGATTAGTTTAAAACTCATTTTGTTGATTAGCTTATAAAACTTAGTTAATTAATTAAACGACTTGTCAAGTAATTGAGTTCAACTTTAAATATAGTTCAACTTATTTAATCAATCCAATCCACGTGAAAGTGTTGATTCAATCATGTGCTCTCTTTGCACGTGTGTAAAATTTTGTTCAAGTTGAAGAAAATAAGTTTAGAAACTAAAATTCTAATTAAACTTGTTTCTAAAAGGGTTAAAATTACATAAATCAAGCCCATTTTATAAGAGGGGGCCAGCCCATATATTTTTGTTCCAAAAATACATAGGTAAAAGAAAGAGAAAAAAATAATGAATGATTTTAATTTTTTTTTCTAGTATGAAAGTTGTTCATTTATAACAATATATAAATAGATATTTTTTTTGTGTCATTTTTATTTTATTTTTAATTATTATTTTTAAAATTAATTATTATTTTAAAATTTCTTTTGTTTTTAACTATCATGTTCAATTTTTTTTACATATTTTATTTTTAAAATTTTACATTTAAAAGTTATTTTAATAATTAATTATATATTTTTTATTCGTCTTAATTCAAACTTTTATAAAAATTAAAAAAATGTGAACACAACGCAGATGTGTTTGCTAATTCTAGTAAAAAAAATATAAAAGATAATGAATTATTTAAAAAATTATTTTTTATTATAAATAATGTTTTTTAAGAAAAAAAACTCTGAATTTTGAAAATACAATAGTGTCGTATGTGACATGAGGCAAATTGAAGCAAAAAAAAAAACATAGTTTGGATGACAGGTAACAAAAACCTAATAATTTAGGTGACCACAATTCAGTGTTAGTTCCATTGTCCTCATCACAGAATTAGGGTTGTTTGAACAATAATTATTGAATGTAAACCCCTATAATTCAACCACTCAGAGTTGTCATTTGCTGTCACACCAAGCATTATATAAAATATTATTTTTATAAACATTTTCTATATCATATGTTCTCATTTACATAATTCTTTTTTTTACATGTAGAAAATTGAACTATCCTTAACGTAATTCTTAAAATTCTCATCCAAAATATCATAGCAAATTATATACGATGGCTTATGTTTGAATAACTATATTTCATAGTGGATGTATACTATTTAAGGTATGTGGAATAAAATTAAAATAGTTGCAACACAATAATAGTTTGGAATTGGAAATGGATAAATAAGTGTAATCATGATTATTGTCTCAATTTTGATGAAAGATATTTAATTTGACTACGACTTGAAAAATATTTAATTTTTTAAATTAAATAAGGAATGAAAGATGTGAATATATCCGTATTAGTCTCATTATATTTTACTTTTATTTTGATTTTGAATTATTAAAATATTCTTTTTTTCATATATTGTTGATAAAAGAAAATTCTTTTCCATATGTTGAATCACTTAAAACTACTAATTTTTCATATATTGAATTATACATTTTTACATTCTTCTAATTGTCTGACTGATTTGGTATCTATTACCTTTGGTCATTACAAATTCAATTATTACCTTCTTTTTTTTGATATGTTTAAACGATGTATTTCTGGACTTTTCTTTTTTTCTTTTGGCATCTTGAAAACAAAATAGATGTTGTAGTTATGATAAAATTTTAATTGCGTTTTTTTTTTTTTTAATTACTCGACTTCTACGCAATTGGTATTTAAAATTTACAAAAAAATCATAATATTTGACTTTTATAAAAAAAAATAATAATATATGTATATTTTGATATTAAATTGTTATAACATTAGATGCATATTTGATGCATCAAAGTGCTGTGTTTTTTGTTTTTTAACTTGTATAAACTAGAAATAAGAAAAATTGTACAAGTGATGAACTTATTTTTGTGGACATGTAATAAGTTAAACTATAGTTATGTTCTTATAACATATGTATTTGTGATAGTATACAAGAGTTTAGCAGTGAGGCAACAACACAGAACCTTCTGTCATGAATCAAATGCAGACACTTTGAACTTACATCAGAAATCATCATAACACTTTGAACTTCAATTCTACTGTAAAACCCTTTGAAAACCCCTCTTTACCAACTCTGTAGTGAGAATTTCATTGTAGTACTCTTGCTCTAACTCAACATTGTGATAAGGACTTGAGAAACAAAGTTGCCAAATCAGTGTTCTTTCTTACCCTGATGTGTTAATGTTTCTGTTATGTGTGCAATATACAAGTGATTCAAGTTTCTCAAGAGAAACTAAGGTCAGCAAACCGTTCAGGAAATGCTAATTTACCAAAAAAATGATACAAATAAATACACAGAGAATAATATAATTCACCCACTTTCTTAATTAACACACCGGTAGTGCCTCCCTAAATCCAATTCTAAAACTAGTGCTACCCTTTCGACCCTTCTTACCCAAATCTGCATTTCCTTTCTGCATCATAGCCACAAATTCATTGTAGTCTATTCTTCCATCCTGAGAATCATCAAAAATTCGAATTTCACCGTCATAGACATAAAATTATTGTAATGTTCATCAGTAAAAATATGTATACTCACATTATCTTGATCAGCTTCTCGGATCATTTCCTCCAAGGGAACATCTCCAATGCCAAATTCTTCGCAAGCTTGTTGAAGTTCATCTTGAGTGATGTAGCCACTTCCATCTTTATCGAAATAAGCAAAAGCTGCAACTAAATGATCTTCTCTTTGAACCTTGTTCAGATGCAATGTTGCAGCTATGAATTCTCCGTAGTCAATTGTGCCACTGTTATCAACATCTGCCTGGAATCCATAACAAAATTGGATTCCATGGTTCAAAACAATGTACTATTCAAAAACTATGTCTTTCCTATGTTATCACCTATTATCAATCTTTCATTATATACTAAAAACGTTTTACTAGATGATTCTGAAAACTTACTGCTTGCATAAGGTCGTAAATCTCAGATTCATTGAGATTAGCACCAAACTTTTTCAGTCCAACCTTGAGTTCTTCAAAAGTAATTTGACCACTGTTGTCTGTGTCTATCGTCTTAAACATCTCTTTCAACCCTGCAATTTCTTCTTCAGAGAGATTCTGTGCTATAACCTGCATAACACAACAACAATTTAGCTAGCTAAGTTTGGACATCTAAGCAGAGATTTCCAGCATTAAGTAATACAATCATGAAAATGGACTAGACACTCAAAAAAGAAAAAGAAAACTTACTCTGAGAGCCATTTTCTTGAGTTTGTTCATTGCATAAAACTGCTTTAGGCGACTTAAAACTGCAGAATCAAGAGGCTTGTCAGGAGCTTCTCCATCAACTTGAATCCAGGGGTGACCTGCAAAATAATTCAGGACATCTTCATCAACAATGTTGTACAATACCTTAAGTTCCAAAAACTGAATGAGTAATTTCTTTATAAACTAAAATATTAACTGATGCAGGTGCATGAAATAAAACTGTAGTCACTTGCAATAACTTTTGTTTCACAGACATCTAAAAGGGATTGTAGTGAAGAATCTTACGAAGAACGTCAAAAGCTGATATCCGTTTACTAGGGTCTCTGACAAGCATCTTCCTAACCAAGTCTTTTGCACTTGCAGATATGGAAGGCCATGGATCCGATGTGAAATCGAGTTGAAAATGCAAAATTGCGTCGAATATTTCTTGCTCCGTTTCTGGTACCAAGGAACAAAACTAATATTAAACTTTTAGAACCGGGGAACATTTAAGGAAGAAAAAAAAGTTTGAACGTAAAACCTTTATATTGTCACAGTGCATATTCTTAGAAGATTCAATAAAAGGTAACCAAAATGATTATTGGATCATAATGTGCTAGCTATGTTAGGAACTGTTACCTCCCCAAAATGGAGGCACCCCACATAAGAGAATGTATATAATGACACCAGCACTCCATACATCTGCTTCAGGGCCATAACGTTTGCGCAGAACTTCAGGTGCTACATAATAGGGACTTCCTACTACATCATTGAAAATTTCACCTGCAAATCATGAGGGTCACTATAGGATTAGCGCAATGCAGAAATTTCTCACATCCAAGTGCTTGTCTATGATCACTGCACTAATATGACTATTTGTCAAAAACGGATATCAAATTGGCCCATAGCAACTCTTACAGAAACCAAAAGCAAGCAACTGAAGATAGGTGTTAATTAATTAACAGTGAAAGTTTTTGACAAACCTGGTTTGAAAAAAGCAGAAAGTCCAAAGTCTATTGCCTTGAGAGGGGCTTCTTCTTGTTGATTAACAAAGAGAAAATTCTCAGGCTTAAGATCCCTATGCATGACTCCAAGAGAGTGGCAAGACTCAATGACACCAACTATTGTTCTTGCAAGCTTGGCTGCTTTTCTCTCAGTGTAATGCCCTCTTTCAACAATCCTATCAAAGAGCTCACCCCCAGCACAGAGCTCCATAACAACATGAACTGAAACAGCATCCTCAAAAGCCTCCTTGATTGAGATCACATTAGGACTCCCTGCCAAGTGGTGCATTATCTGAATTTCCCTCCTCACATCCTCCACATCCTCCTCTGTCACCAGCTTCCTCTTCAATATGGACTTGCATGCATACTCTTTCCCAGTGGCCTTCTCCACACAAAGGAAAGTAGTTCCGAATTGGCCTTGTCCAAGCTTTGGTCCCAAATTGTAACTATCCTTAAGGTGCCCGGTTTTCCTCAGCAAAACAGAATCTGCTTTGAGGCCTGCACTTGCTGGCTTCCTCACATTGGGTGGTCTCTTCGGTTTTTGGGGCTGCGCCGCCCTTGTTTGGTCCGGAGCTGGTTTAGTCTCCATGGCTTGATGAGGAGGCCTCACCTCATCGCTCTCAATTTTCATTACCTCTGGAGGCTTGTCTTGAATTGCGTCTATGGCTTTTGCGTTCTTTTTGCCCCCTTTGTGTGCATGAGAAGAATCTTTCTTGTGTCCACGACACCACCAGTATGAACTAGAGCCACGAGTTCCGCCATTAGAAGTAGAGGTTCTCGATCCAACACAGGTGTTTCCCATCTGACACTAGACACTTCTCCTTGTTCCAAGCATCTGGTATAACAAACAAAAACAAAAAACCCTCAAACTTCATTTTGTTTTTCTCATCAAAAACATTATCTCGTTTGGTGTTTTTTCAATAAGAATTCGAGTTTTACCTATATCATCCTTAATGCAAATCTTTAAAAACGTAGAATCTTAATATAAAACTCTGATTCTAAGAACAACACCTAAGTTTTGTCCAAAGGAAAAACAAAAGGCTTGTTTATGATACCATGTTAGCTTGATGGTGCAATGCAATTGATGCGAGAAAGCTCGTTGAACGACTAATGTTCTTGTTTTTGTCCCGTGGTAGGAGGCATGCACATGCAAGCGTGCTGAGAGAAGGGCAACGAAAATGGAAAAAAAAAAAAAAAGGCTTTTCAAGATTTGCGAAGTTTTTTAAAATGCTATCACAAGAATGGCTGGAAGAAACCCTTTGGGCAATGATGAAGAGGAGAAACGAAAATGCACGTAAAAGGAAAAGGGTTTTGATTTTGAAGGCGTGAGGGTGGAAAAAAACAGAGCTTGGGTGGAATGAAGAAGAAAAGAGAGAAGAAGGAGTTGTAGCGGTTTTTTCTGTTAGAGGAATGAATTAACGAGAGAGCCAAGAAAACGCGTTGATGATCGGAGGGCTGAGAAGGGTGCGACAATTGGAGTGGACGGTTGAGATTTGGTGGGTTTTCAAAACGTGGTTGTCACGTCGTTGTTGTTACGTGCAATTAGGTCAAATTGCAATCTCTTTCTGTTTTCAAAATGTTCTCAACCGCCGGCCGACGGCAGACCCTCGCCGGTGATATTGGTTGTTTTTTTTTTCTCTCTCTCTCTCCGCTCTCTCTCCTTGTGTTGCCAATTTCTTAATTTGCTTTATTATACGTTAATTGTGTTCTGTTTTTGATCCTATTAGGGTAATCAATTTTCCAAGTGCATGCTAATTTGTAATCTTCCATGTGCACCACACGTTGAGGTGAATTAACTCAACTATTAAAATTGAAATAAACATTATTAGTTGTTAATGAAAATAATCATTGATATTGTATATGCTTATTACATACCCAAACATGTTATCAACCACCAAATTTATTTATTCTATATTTGTTAGAGTCAAATCCCAATTTTCATTTGCTATAAAAACATTGAGATGGATAATTTTGTGATTTTTTGTATGCAACAAAAAAATAAAAAATAAAAATCCCAAAAAAAATAATTTTGTTTCCCATTTTTCAAAAAAAAAAAAAATCATGGACAACTTGATTTTGTCTACATTTATTGTAGATTTTTTTTCTATCTTTTTCTACTTTTTAATACATTACATAGTGTATAAAATTATGTTTTTGTTTTTTCTAGTGTATACTAAATGTTAATGCACATTTTTTGAATTCTTAAAGCATTACTCATTTCTTTAGCCACTTTTGTCATAGCTGTGGGAGGAAATTTTAAAGGGGAAATTATTTCGAAGAATTGAAATGAATAGTCACAAAAAGATAATGCATGTAAACTTGACGATAATCGAACGAAAATAGAATGAAATGACAAATTTTGTAGTATGATTAGGACATATTATTTAAAATTTTGTTGTCTTCTAAATTGAAGCTCTAGATTGAAGAAAAAAAATTAATATCAGAATTTTAGAAAAAATGTGAAAAGAAAGAAGATAAATGTATAAATAAATTACTAAATAGGTAAAATAGTAATTTATATAATAAATCTAAACTAAAATTTTCACTCTTTCTTTTTATAGGATTATAAACTTCCTTTTAAACCTTAACCTTTACTCTTAAACCATACACAAATAATTATAAATATTAAAAATACGCGTTTGATTCATGGATAGTTGTATCTCTAAAAAAAATTAAAATTAGTCTTCGAGACATGAATTTAGATTAAACTGAAAAAACAAACATACAATTATTCGTTGGTCTTTTATTGTTGTCACAAGTCAAATGGTTAGAGTCTCCGATGACTTCGTTGAGACAATCAATAACATGGAGAAATAAATATTTTAATAGTAAAATTATTATATCCTTACAAGATTATATAATTAATTATATTAATATTTTAGTTATATATATTTTTTAATTAATCTAAAATAAAGTTGTGAAATGAGTGTTTTGTTTCATTGTTTAAGATCATTATTATTGTGTTGTTATTGTATTAGACTATATATATATATATATATATATATATATATATATATATATTAATTAATATATATATGTATGTGATTTTGTTTTTAAACTCATGTTATGGATCATTACATATTATGACATATTAGATTGATATTTTAAAGCATATCAATAATTTATCATTATATAAAAAATATTATTAAAAAAAAATGGAAGACTAAACCAAATCCATGTATAAAAAATACATAGCAAACTTTGTTGAAAATAAGCAAAACAAGTCAAAACATACAAAGTTTATACTGAAAAAAAAAATTAAAAGTACAAATGACATAATTTCATACCATTTTTAATTAATTTTTTTTTCAATTCTAAATAAACTAGTTTATCCAAACAATGATTTATCACTTAAAAATATGATAACACTTAAACTCCATCATTTACATATCTTCAAACATTGTGTCTGTCTCCCTTTAAGATCAATAAACAATCCGAGAAGAAACGAATTACATAACTATGCATAATCTTTTTTCAACCAAATATATCTAAAACGAGTTTCATGAAAATGTTTAATAGCAAGAATAACTTCCATAATTTTAGCATATAAAGAATTTTGCACTCCAAAAAAAACTAAGAAGCTACCAATATATTAACCTATATTACCTAAAAAAAAGTAAGCTCAAGTCACAAGACTAGAACTTTCACATCATCAATATTCGCTTTAATCTAACCAATGTTTAAAAAAAGAGTATATCAAAAGTATTTCTCTATGATCTGGTGGTTGTATCAAAATATTTTAGAATTAGAAAATCACGCATATAATTGTTTGTATGATTCATTTAATTATCCATCAACTTTACATATCATGTAATAGTGTGCATCGTAGTTTCCTATGAAGCATTTTTGTTGAAATATATGATTTATCATCTTCCAAATCATGTAGTATAAGTTACAACAAGTTGAATGAGCTTCAACAAAGCACTCCTTAGGGACTTAACACTAATGTAACAAAGACTTTTTATGCTCGTTAGAAAAGGCTATCTATATTGGTTATGGAACTGACATAGATACAAATTGGTATAGAACGTTTTCACTTTATATATCGATTGTGTTATAACTGACATAGAAAGTCATACTCTCATTACATTCTCAAATTCTTCATTAACCTTAATTCCACCATAGGCAACTCACATTACCCCGACCTCATACTCATTGCTGCTACCATTCACTCCCTACTCCACTTCCTTTACCTCTTCGTTCACATCTATGATGTCTGTGTTCTCATCAATCCTTTCTTCAATTCCAGTACAACTTTCATCGCGCACTTCTTATGCAAGTGGAACGAGAGGGAGAAGACTAGAGCCACCAACGAGAGGGAGAATATAAGAGTTCGTGCAAAGACGAGAGCAATGCGAGGGATGAGAGGTGCAGGAGAATAGTGAACTACAATGCGATAGGAGAAGGGGCAAGAAGAAAATTAAAGATTCTATGTCGGATATAGTCAAGAACCAACATAGTATCTGCTTTCTAAATTTAAAATTAATATATGCGTTCGTTTTCTATGCCTATTCTATATATAATCGACATAAAATCTTTTATTGTATTACAAAAGTGTCAGTTCTATATTGGTTCTACTGTAACTGGCATAAAAAGTCTAATCATATTGACAATTTTTCCACCACATCACTTATTATGTCGGATGGATTATAACTAACATAATAAATTGTTATATATAACTATTTTTTTCATTAGTATAATGAAAGTATTTTAATAATATATGTGTAGACAACCACTACAAATAAGCAAAAATGTCTTATAGTCACCATTAAACATTTTAAGTAATAGAAATTACTAAAAAATATTTATAAAAATATGAAAGAAAAAATTGAAAAAGTAAAACACACAAAGTGAGACTCGTACCCATTATTACAAAAAAAAGAAGAAGTATAAAAGACAAAATATACATTTTCAGAAAAAAAAATTATAAAAATGAAAACATAAACATTTTAAGTAATAGAAATTACTAAAAAAATTTATAAAAATATGAAAGAAAAAATTGAAAAAGTAAAACATACAAAGTGAAACTCGAACCCATTATTACAAAAAAAGGTATAAAAGACAAAATATACATTTTCAGAAAAAAATTATAAAAATGAAAACATAAACATTTTAAGTAATAGAAATTACTAAAAAAAATTATAAAAATATGAAAGAAAAAATTGAAAAAGTAAAACACACAAAGTGTGAGACTCGAACCCATTATTACAAAAAAGAAGAAGTATAAAAGACAAAATATACATTTTCAAAAAAATATTATAACAATGAATACATAAACATTTTAAGTAATAGAAATTACTAAAAAAAATATAAAAATATGAAAGAAAAAATTAAAAAAGTAAAACACACAAAGTGAGACTCGAATCCATTATTAAAAAAAAAAAGTATAAAAGACAAAATATACATTTTCAAAAAAAAATTATAAAAATAAAAACACACCTGGTGGGACTCGAACCCACAATCGTCTGATTAGAAGTCAGACGCCTTATCCATTAGGCCACAGGTGCTTAACAATTTTTATTTTATGTTTCGTAATAATAATACATTTCTAATCTTTTGCAAATATGTGATTCATACAGTAATGTTGCATTTGATCTTTCTAATTTTCTAATTAAACAGTTTTAACGTATCAATGATTATTTGTTCCAAAAAATATCATTAAAGTTTAATAAAAAATGTTAATATTATAGTAATACTTGACTAAAATTACTTAATCTTAAAACATTAATTTGTTAGCTATTGATATTCATTTAAAAGATGCATAAAAATTTATGAGTATCTATATACACTTGCAGATATTTAAAAAAAAGTAAGTTATAAATTTTTAAAATGAAATATAAAAAAAACATATAAAATATAAAATAAATTAAGTTAAACATATTTTAATTAAATTTAACCTAATAAAATATAAATAATTTTTTTTACGTGTAGTTGATTCTCATACAAATTATATGATCCGTACCAAATCTATATATTAATGAAAATTAAATTATTTATTGTCTATTATTTATAGATATTCATTTAAAATATTTATTCATTATTATCTGTAATAGATCTTATTTGTGAATACCGTCAAGAATATTTATTTATGTCATTCTTACTCAATTTATACTACATGTCATTCACACCAATTATATTACTTAAATAGTTTGCACTAACTTAAGTTAAATTCTATTAGATTCAGCTATGCCGATTTTAACAACATTTATTTACCAAGTCATATTAATCACATAATTATATTTTCTAATCCATATATATTACCAAATTTAACAATATAATAAACGAAGTTAGCATAATACTTAAAACATATGCATAATTATTAAAACCATTTATAATTATATAAATACAAAGTCATTTAAATCATTCAAACAAATAATAGTTTAAGTTTTTAAATAAATTTGGTCAGCAGTAGTAATTTCTCCCAACTCAATACCATTAATCCAAAATTTAGAGGAAATAATTTTTAATGTTTTTGTTTGATTTTGAAGAAAATGAAGGAAAGAAATAAAATTTAATTTAATTTGAATTGTTAGAAGAGAGAATAAGAGTGAGTTTATTATAAAAAATATGACATTTTTTATAGAAGACCGATACTATAATACTTTAAAATCATTGACATTTCCAAAGCTCAACAATTATATATTATTATAAGGAATTTATAACAAAAAATGAAAAAATGGAGAAATCGTAATAAAACTCATATTACCTCAAAAATAAGTAATCTAAAAAATAAGGTGTTCACATTTAAAAAAAATATTAAATCTTGGATTGAATAGAAAGATAATAGATAAATATGTTTTGGTCTTTCAACTATATCAAAAAAATTACAATTGGTCTATATTTGAAATTTTACTTCTGTTTGGTCTCCTTATTTTCTAAACCAATGAATTTAGTCTCTCTTTTATAACTATGTTAAATTTTGTCCTATGCCATGTGAAAAAGGACGGTCCACGTAAGCAACTGCATTTCCTTATGTATATTGACACGTGTCTATTATATGTTGAATTTTTTTTATTTTAAATAAGTTATTTTTTAATGAAAACCCCAAGCATTTTCATCATGCTCATTCCTTACTTCTTATTTAAATCACAAAAAACTCAAGGCTTCTCCATTCTCTTCACCATGCAAAGCTTCAAGAAGGGCACCAAGTCCCACTATTGTGCGTCTCTAATCGGTCAAATCTCTCGTCGCTTCTTCATCGATCTCCATTCACCTTCACAAACCATATGTCCGCATTATCATCAACACCACGAAGCCATACTAGTGGTCGTAGATAGAGCTTTCTTTATTGAGAATAAGTTATCTATACTAGGGGGCTTTTGTTTCCTTAGTTGTTGACCGGGAAGGTCTAACTTTGCAAGTACTTTTATCTCACACTTCAAGCAAAGTTCATATCCTTATACAAATTGAATTTCATACCTGACTCTAGATGCGACGTAAGGAGTCAGAAGGGCCTACTACCAGTCATATCCATAATGAAATGGACCCCAATCTCAAATAAGCCAAAAAAATGTTCCTATTATAAGAAGGGAAGGTGATAATAAAAAAATTGTCCACTTAGATAGTAGTCAAATTTCATCACTTCTCAACTTATTGTAAAACTTTAAAATTAATATCATCATATATAATATATTTTCTCTTTTATCCTAATAATATATTTGTTACTTCTCTCTTTAATTTTTTTAATAATACCTTTTTTATTCATTGTTTATGTTTAATTCTTTTAATTCAATATGTTTAAAACATTAGTGCTAATCATGTCAGATTAAAACTTATAAGCAAATAAAACAAAAAAGACAAAGAAGTAATATGAGGCAACAATGACACACAAGAATAGAAGAAACAAAGAAATCGTACAAGACAATAGAGATTTTATAAGAATTGAAGTTGTATGTGACAAAGGAAACTTCAGAACAATTAAAAGAACATTAAAGTCATTGAGATCGAGCACAACTTCTTCATATGTTGAAATCATCAATCACAAATACAACTACATTTTTTATAATAAAAAAAAAATCAATCCACTCATTAATGTTAATCACGTCAAAATTATCGTAATCATAAATGACATCTTCCAATTTAATGAAGCACAACACATACAACTTCTTCTCGATGAAGTCGTGCCAGACTCATGCAACTTTTTCATATTTATAACTTTTTTAAAAAAATAGTTCATTTCTATAATTGAAAAAAAACTAATTACACCAAATGGGTAAAAAAGTAAAAAAATTAACTACACGTATGAATCTCTAAAATTAGATAATTAAAAATGTTAACAAACTTAATTTCAATCTTATATTTCATATCAATGAACTAGTTCTTAGAAAACAATTAAATTTAGTCCTTCTTTAACTTTGTCGCAATAAAAAATTGTCTAACACGAATAATGAATAGTTTCAAATATTTTGCAATAGTTGAATGACTAATTCATCCATTTAAAAGATCTAAAACCAAGTAAAACAAGTAATTTGTTGTTTCAAAAATTTAAAGTATAAAAGTAACTTGAATGCTAAAGTGAAATCATAAGAAACAAGCTTACTCTGCTTGATCAGGAGCATGATGTACATGTCTTCCAAAATAACTTCCTTCAATGTCACATTTTTCATATATCAGAAAACAGCCAATGATTAGTTAGGTTTTTTGGTGACAACATTGTTTTGAAGTTACCCATGAAATCATTAACTAAGCTCCGATTCCTGGATCCCCTTCTCCTCTCACCATCTCACGTTTTGAATCTTTCCAACGCTGCAAAACTTTCACGCCCTCGCAGAGAAACACAGCAACAACTTCCCAACACCAATATTCCTTCAGATATCGATGCTTCTCGTGCACTTTTCAACGAGATCACTCAGATTCTAGGTGCACAAACCGTGATCCCCGACCAATCACCATCTGGGACTTTGTTTCCACTCGAAACTCCCCAATCTGAAGTTCGTTCCGAGGACCGATCAGCTTGTAGTACAGGTGTTTGTGAAAATTCCGCACATAATGTTGGCTCTTTGGAAGATACTCAGGTGGGAAATATGGGTAAGGAAGATCTAAGCCGGATTGTGGATGAGATTACTGAAATTGTTAGAGGGGAAAACAGTTCCACTTCTATGGAGGAGAGGTTAGAGAATCTAAGTTATGGGTTGAACAGTGAGGTTTTTGACATGGTGTTGAAGAGGTGCTTCACAGTGCCGCTGTTGGCTTTGAGGGTTTTCAATTGGCTGAAGCTCAAGGATGGGTATAGTCACACGACGCAGACTTATAATACCATGTTGTACATTGCTGGAGAAACTAAGGATTTTGGGTTGGTGAAGAGATTGGTGGAAGAAATGGATGAGTGTGGAATTCAAAAGGATGTTAAGACATGGACCATTCTTGTCACCCACTATGGGAAGGCAAGGAAAATTAGTGAAGCGTTGTTGGCCCTTGAAAATATGAAAAGGTGTGGTTTTGAACCGGATGCTGTTTCATATAGCGCAATTATCCGTTCACTTTGCAGTGCTGAGAAGGGAGACATTGCTATGGAGTTCTATACTGACATGGTCAGGAAGGATATGGTGTGTGATGTGAGGTTGTATGAGACGATCATGAACTGCATGGCAAGATCAGGAAATACGGCAGCTGTTAGTTTGCTTGGAAATGACATGATACGGTTGTCTGTGATGCCAGAAAACCGTGTTCGTAGCTGTATGCTGAAGAACTTATGTATTTCTGGGAGGATTGAAGAGGCCTTGGAATTGATTCGGGACCTCAAAAGTAAAGATTTAGATCTTGAACCTGAAAATTATGAGATTTTGGTTAGAGGACTGTGTAAGGCAGATAGAATCACGGATGCTTTACATGTTGTTGAAATTATGAAGAGAAGGGATATGGTTGATGAGAGGATCCATGGGATTATCATAAATGGGTATTTAGGGAGAAATGATGTTGACAGGGCGCTCAAAGTGTTTCAAAGCATGAAAGAATCCGGCTGTGTGCCTACTATTTCCACATATACCGAACTAATACAACATCTCTTTAGGTTGAGTAGGTATGAAGAAGCTTGCATGATGTATGATGAGATGCTGGGCAAAGGAATTAAGCCAGATATTGTGGCAATAACAGCTATGGTTGCAGGTCATGTTTCACAAAACCGTATATCTGAAGCATGGAAAATGTTCAATTGTATGGAGTGCCAAGACATCCGGCCCACTTGGAAATCGTATGAAGTATTCATTAAGGAGCTTTGCAAGGCTTCAAGAACAGAAGACATTGTCAAAGTATTGCACGAAATGCAGGCTTCAAAGATTAAAATTCAAGATACAATATTCCGTAGGGTTATAACATACATGGAGGAAAAGGGGGAGTTTGCTGTGATAGAGAAAATCCAGCAGATGCGTAAGGCATCCACACTTGATACTGAAAAGTTCAAGGAGTCAAACAAACAAGTATCTTCGGAAATTAAGGTGGAAGAGGATGTTAAAGTTGACCTATCAAAGTCAGAAATAGATTATTCCTCTACACACCGAAACCTAACGACTTGCACGGAGCAAGATTTTCATGAAATTTGTAGGATACTTTCATCCTCTACAGATTGGTCCTTAATCCAAGAAAAATTGGAGGGAAGTACCTTTCGCTTCACCCCAGAACTTGTTATAGAGATATTGCAAAATTGCAACAAGCACGGTAGCTCTGTTCTAAAATTCTTCTCATGGGTGGGAAAGCAATCTGGGTATCGACACACATTAGAATCTTACAACATGGCAATGAAAATTGCAGGCTGCGGCAAAGATTTCAAGCACATGCGTAGCTTGTTCTTCGAAATGCGTAGAAATAATTATCCAGTAACACCAGAAACATGGACAATCATGATAATGCTTTATGGTCGGACAGGTCTGACTGAGATGGCCATGAATTGTTTCAAAGAGATGAAAGCTGATGGTTATAGCCCCAGTAGGAGTACATACAAGTATCTGATAATTGCCTTTTGTGGGAGGAAAGGAAGGAAGGTTGATGATGCTCTCCAAACATACCGTGAGATGATTGGTGCAGGATATGCTCCTGACAAAGAACTGATTGAAGCTTACCTCGGTTGTTTATGTGAAGTTGGTAGAGTGTTGGAGGCCAGGAGATGTGCAGATTCTCTTCAGAATTTGGGCTACACAGCCCTTCTCAGTTACTCCTTGTTTATCAGAGCTCTTTGTAGAGCTGGGAGAGTGGAAGAAGCATTGGCATTAATTGAAGAGGTTGGGGAAGAAAAGTCTATTTTAGACCAGCTAACTTGTGGAAGCATAGTTCATGGTCTATTACGTAAGGGTCGACTAGAAGAGGCATTGGCCAAGGTGGATGCCATGAAACAGAAGGGAATAGCACCTACCATCCATGTTTATACATCACTGATGGTTCATTTCTTTAAAGAGAAACAAGTGGAGAAAGCTATGCAGACTTTTGAGGAGCTGCAACAGTCAGGTCATGAACCAAACATTGTCACATATTCTGCTCTTATACGTGGGTACATGAACGTGGGTAGGCCCATTGATGCATGGAATATCTTCTACCGTATGAAACTAAAGGGACCATTTCCTGATTTCAAAACGTATTCTATGTTCCTCACATGCCTTTGCAAGGTTGGGAGGTCTGAAGAAGCAATGCAACTTATTTCTGAAATGTTAGACAGTGGAATTGTTCCAAGTACTATAAATTTTCGAACGGTTTTTTATGGGCTAAACAGAGAAGGTAAAACTGATTTAGCCCGCGTTGTATTGCAACAAAAATCAGAACTAAGAAGAAAGCGCAAGCTCGTAACTTGATTTCTTTTCATAACCTTTGGAAATCGATGGACTTATGCAATAGTAGTTTCTCATTTTAATTTACTTCTAATCCCGTCATGTTGAAAGAATATACAGGAAAATATAACGAGTGCATGGCCACATTATGAATAGAAGCACCCGCGAGATGGTTAATACTATTAGCCATCCCGTTTATAAACATCAAATTGCACCAAATACATGCATGCATGCATTACCACGATGATATATGTACCATAAAACTCCTTTATTGCATAAAATAAGAAAAATTTCAAGGTCATCCACTATAATGTTAGGAAAATAGTACGTAATAACTATATTCAGGAATCAGAAATAGTGAATGCTTAGGATATACCTCCTGCGACAAGATGTTAACTTCATCCTGTACATAGAGAAGCAATAACATCTCTATTAGGCCACTTCATTGCGATAAGTGAGTCAAATTCTTCATTCTGTAAACTGATCTATTGTCTGCCCCAGAGCAATAGCTCCATGTTGGAATCCTACATTAATAACATGAAAATAAAGGAATCAGAAGCAGAACTACATGAGGAGGCAGTTCAAGATAAACTATGAATAACATTTCTAAGGTAGAAAACAAGAGAAATAATGTATCACTAGAATCATCAATTTTGATACGTCGAATGGATAAGAGAAGGGAAGTTTCATGTACAAAACCGTTTGAGCCAAGGTAAATATTGTTGTTATATAGTTTAAACTATTTATGGAGTTTAGGAATAAAAGTTTGGATATTTTCTAAATAAAGAAAAAGACCGTCTTCTTTCTATTAAATAATTCGATGTTTTATTTTGATTTTGTATAAAATAAAAAAAAATTACTCGATTTTGATTCTCAAAAATTTATTTATTTTATATAAAATTGAATAGACTAAATAAACAAATTAATCGTTTTACAGGGTATTGGCATGCTTATTGTGTGATTACTCAACTTTTTAGAATGATTAAAAAAAAAGGTTAGTATCAATTTATTTAAAAATAACTAATAATCAATACATCATGTTCCAAACCTCCTAAAATAGCTTCTAAATGCAAAAAAAAAAAAAATGATTTGATGAAATACCTCAATGAAAACCTAATTTTCATTTATGATAAAATGTTTAAATGAACTATACTATTATTAATGCAAATACTCAAAATGAATGATTAACCTGAACTAAGTAAAATGAATGATTAACCTGAACTAAAAACTCCAAATACTCAAAATCATGTGTCAAACTAAATTAGACAACAAATGCACTAAAATTGATTTTGACAGCTTTTTAAAAAATGAGTTTCATGCAGATTTTTAGGTCTAGATGCAAGGATAATCAGAATTTTGGTTTGTTAAACTGAAAATTCTTAAAACTGGAACACGAAAATCTTAAAATGCTTGAAAGATAAATGGAAAGCAGAAACACATATCAAAGCAGTAAAGACAATCAAAGAAAGAAGAAGAAATCTAGAAAATCTGAATTACATTAAATCTGAAAATGAATACAAGATAGAGTCTTAGGAAGGATTACAATCACTCGAATGGGGTTGGAGGAACTCTTGGTCACATTGTAGTCTTGGCTCTCCAACCTTTTTCCAGTAAACAGCAACCCAAAGAACTCCTAGAAACTTGAACAAAACTAAGAGAAAGCTATGTGTGAAGGGATGGATGTTTAGAAGTGGTGGTGGTGTGTTTTCTATCCTCCTAGGCTAGTCTATTTAAACAAAAGAAAGTACATGAATGAAAGCTTTTGCCAAATTCTAGATACAATGAGTTTCCTAACTACAAAGGCTCCTTTTCTAACTAATTCAACTCCTCTTTGACCAATCTTCTCAACTTCTAACTTCTTGATGCACACTTCCAATGAATCCGTCCAGCTGGTCCAAGTTGCCTGCCCCCAAGGAGGGGTGATGTTGACTCTTCTCATGAGATTTTTGACAGCTTTTATTATTGGTTCGGCCAACTTGTAGACTTCATCATATCTTCAAATTTTTATCTCAAGCTTGCTGGAAAGCACAATTAAAATTCAAGTTAGTCAAGTTTAAAAAGATTTCATCAAAGTTAAAATCAAGGAAACACTATGCTAGACTAGTCCTAGGAACTCGAAACACACTAAACAATATTTCACTCTTAAAACACCCTTTTTAACACATTTTTATTAAAACTAAGATTTTCAGAAGAAAATACTAAAACGCTCTAAAAACAGAAATTAAAGAAAAGAAAGCTTCCAAAAGAAGTGCTCTAAAACACCAAAAATGTGTCCAATTTGACACTTAACAGGAAGTTATGTTGAGTATGACTTAAGCAATAACAGTTGCTTTTAACTTCCACTTTCAGCTCTTTTTTCACTCAATTTGAATTAAAAAAGATATTACATGGATGCGATGATGGCCACTATCACAAGCATTATATCACACGCAACAATTGTTCTTTTCAAATATCTTTCATCTTCTACAAATAGTAGCCCAATGATTCAGGCAAAAGAAAATGTTGATATTACCTAATATCAAAGCTTCTTTATGACTTCATCAATTACTCGACTATAATAAGTCATTCTCCTAATTGCCAATTTCGCTTCTTCAAAATTCTGGTTTTGAAAAGCATGACCTAAGGTATTAGAGCAAATTTGCAGCTTCTCCTGCATCTGGATGACCAATCAAAGGATGACATCAAGAAACAAGATGGAGTAATACTAATTCAAAATCTACATTAGAACCAATCATGCATTCAGCCTTCATGAAGATTTCATGCAGACCTGGGAGAGAATGCAATTCAAAGCCTCTGCGTTTGTAGCTTCTTCAACTGCTTCCCTGATTTCCAGAATCTGTAGTAAAAGTTAGCAATAAATTTGGAAGCCAGATATTCCTTTTGAAGAAGATGGAAGATGAGATAAAAGATAAGCAATAATTTATACTACTAATCTCACCAAACAAATTTCAGAATTCAATTTAAGTTCTGGAAAAATAGAGGCTCAGATATTCCACAGAAAGAACATAAAAAAAAAAAAATAGACAGAAGAACAAGCAAGAATAGATGACAATATTTTCCAAGTGATAAAATGCCTCTTTCATCCCCTTGAACGTATGCCTAACTGAATAATTTCACATTTTATACTTAAAATTTATGTTATTCTCTTTATAAAGTAAGTCAATCTTCCATAAAATGACACAATCAAGTCCTAAAGGGAAATGGGAATCCAAATGTTGAAAAGAAATACCTAAACTAGCCATCAATGACAATACATTTGCCAAACTTCCCATTTACAGATAATGCTCACAAAATGAACCTTGAGAATGAGAGGTGATTAAACATCAAAGAGGATAACCATCCACCCATTTTCCAAAGAAATAGCTTCACTGATGTTTTATCTATCATGGAAAGGAAGTTAAAAGGAAATTTCACATTCAAAAGCAATAAGGTTCCTTTTTTACCTCTGCCAGTAGTTCTGGATCTGATATTGTCTGCTCTTCATCGATTTCTACTCCATTAAGCTTCAGCTGAAAAGAAATGGCACAACTTTACATGGTAACACCAAAGAAGAAACAACTGAAATTGAACAATATATAACTAAATACAGTGATGGAAAGCCTAGTTAGATGCATATGCCCCAATTCAGATAATAAATTTCACCAGCACAAATATATTATCTTTCAAGATTTTCAAATTTCGCAGATAGTTTGTTATTGTAATGAAGGATCATCAATTTGGAATCCTTTATGGAAGTATTCTTACCAAGTAAATTCCTCTTGACAAAGGCTTGCTAAGTGTCCGGTAGGCATCAATCACCCTTGCAGATTGTTCTGCAGCAAAATCTCTTTCTTTCTAACCAATTGAAGGAAAACAAAGTCTTAGTTTCTCCAAAAACTCATTCAACCTCACTGCCTTCCCCCATCTCCTTAAATCAAAAAAGAGTAGAAAGAAAAATAAAATAGAAGATTTCCATCATACCAACCTGAGATTTTGAATGTACTAAATCAGGATGCAGCTTCTTTTGCCACTCTTTGTACTTGACCTCGAAATTCTCACCTTCTTGATCATACTTCCTCTCCCTGTTTAAAATTAAAAAGAAAAAATAGAAGACAAACAAAAATTATTTTTAGCTTCTTAACTCGTCTATAAATACAATAATTCATCCATTAAATAAATATATTTTTCTTCCTTCATCAAAAAAATTAAATCACACATTCATAATTGAAATTTCACTTCTCTGTGCTATGCCAATATTTAATGTAAACTTTCATTACATAAATTATCAAAATAAAACTCCAATTCGATCGGAGAATGGTATCAGTAGAGCAAAAAAGCACCAAAAAACAAGGCGAAAACCAAATAAATTGTCGTGAGGAAAAAAGTCACATATGCAATTCCTTAATTTTTGCTTTTAGTGTTCTTCTGTCAGAATTGGAATTTCACATCCCTGACCTATGCTAATCTTAATTCAAACTTCTACTACACAAATTATTAGAAAAAAAAAAAAAAATCAAATTAAG
>Ga0214544_1000796_pt1 | contig 61179 bp, 26 predicted proteins | sample CNSS3metaG_FD_160074 | JGI IMG/M metagenome (GOLD analysis project Ga0214544, IMG submission 160074) | Root nodule microbial communities from cowpea collected in UCLA plant growth center, Los Angeles, California, USA - CNSS3 | ecosystem: Host-associated > Plants > Roots > Nodule | place: USA... | reverse complement strand
TGTTTTCTCTAAAAAATAAAAAAAAAAAAAAAATCAGTTAAAGAGATTATTAAATGACACTAATAAATGTTCCAACTTTCTTTCTTGAATTTTTGCAACCCAAAATCCCACACATTAAGAGGTAGGACCAACTATGCGTCTAATGCTTCGAAATAGAGATATAAAATTAAAATATTAGATCAGTTTAATCACAATAAATATTAAATAGAACAAGATGATTAAATTTTAATACTGAAAATATATTTTATTTCGGTTAAATTAAAACCGATATAATATAAGAGAAATAACACTATGAGATATAACCGATTATATAATAGTTTGTTTGATTTTAAAAATTACTTTTTTTTTGCAACAGAAAGTACATAGTTTATTTTAAACAAATGTTGTATATAAATTTGATGAGTATCTATAATTTAAAAATATATTTTAACTCTTTTAAGGAAATCCCATGCAGAAGAAAAATTACAAATGGCTATATAACTAAGGGATTTCCCTGATTCAGGCCAATTAACTGGGTGAGTTAGTTTTTCCTTGTCAGGGCCGAGCAGCATAATGATTTGGGCCCAAAATCTTAAGCCCATATAAGTTACAGCATAATTATTTGTCAAACTATCATCTTACTTCTTTTTTTTTTTCAAATGTTATGATCCTAGATTATTTAATTAGATTCTTGAATTATTTTTAATTATGTTCTTAAACTTGATTTGAATTTTTAACTGGATTCTTCCGTCAAACCGCCACTAAAGAAAATCACATAAATTTATTTAGTTTCTGAGTCTTCTATTGTAACGTTTGCACTAACTACCATCACTTCCAGGTTCTTAATTAGGTTTAATAAACGACACTTTTATCTTATGCAGATCTATTTAACAAATAATTTTTTTTATAGCTGTCTCGATGTTCCATCTTAATACAGGAATCTTGTTACAAACCAACATAATTAACTCCGAATTGAATTTTTTTTGTTACAACAACTTAAGAACGAAAAAATCCAATTTAAAAATAAATGCAAAGATCTAATTAAAATTTGAAAAATAATTGAAAGACTTGAAGAATAATTTATATGAAGTATTTCACTGCCACACCTAACATATAATGAATGACTATGATTTTATCTATCTATAGCTATAACAACTCATAGATTTTACTCAAGTACTCGTTAACTACAGTCACTAAATAGTATTCCAATAATTAAGCAAAAAAGAAAAATAATAATAGTCCAATGGTTATTTCAAAATGATGTTGAACATGTGTCACTGTCATCACCCTACGCAGTTAGAATAGGTATTATTTTACATGGGTAGCTCAAAAGTTTGTTTAGGGTTTACTCAAACTCACATTCACATCATTGTATGTGTCTTTAATTATATTCCACTATTCAGAGCTCTACATTGTTAAGTAATAATAAAGAGATAATAATTAATACTTTTACATTATGGATGGCAAGTTATCATTTTTTAAATCATGAAATATTCCATACTTTTGCAATATTTCTTCATAAAACACTTCTCTTTCACCTATTTCTCAAAAATATTGTAAAAGTAATCCATGCATGTGAATGGACCCAAATGAAGTTGTGTGTTTGGTGAGAGGGTGGTTTAAGGAGCATGTGGATCAGAGTGTGTGTGTGCATTGCACATGCATCTGACCTTGTGAAAGGAAAGGGAAAGACATGTATCAGAAATTTTTGACATCTATTGCTAATCCTAAAACATCATCTTTCACTCAGCAAAGTGAAGAAAAACTTGCCATGCTCTGAAACTGTTTGTGGAAAGTACTATGGCTTTTTAGCAGAGTAGGCAACCAACCTTTTCCTTTTTTTTCTTTGGTTTCTGACAAAACGTCTATCCCTTTTGGATTTATGCATCATTCACTTGATCCAAGGCACCAACAAAATAAATAATACACCACTTACAAAATCAAAATAATCTTGTATGATTATCTCACACAACATTTTCTAACACAGATTCTGTATATATGCCATGATTCATCTTGACCGCTTTTTTTCTCAGGAAAATCACACCTTTGACTCCTTCACCTAACTTTCTTTCATCAAGCACACTATTTCCCACTCTATGGAATGCCTACCATGACATTGTTTCCATTGTTTCCGGCTCAATTGAATCATCAAGAAGTACTGTATTAATTTTAACTATGAATCTAGAAAGAAAAAAAATCTAACTAGGTTTGTGCCACCAGAAAAAAAAAAAAAAAAAACTGATTAAGTCCCACTAGGTTTAACTTTGATATTGTCATTGCAGATGATATCAGCATTGTCAAGTGGGGGCAAAAGGAAATGGGATAAAAGGGCAATACCAGATTTTTTATTCATAATGAGTATGCTTCTTGTGGACAGACATTCATAATTCCCTCAAACTTCAATCTCTAGTCTTCTTCCCATGAGTTTCAAGCCAAAATACTGACCAACATGGTGGTGAATTCTATATATTCATGAAATCAAGGCTAACTAATGTATGCAAATATAGTTAGCTGTATCTGCATAAAAGTTGTGTTGGATTAGTCAAAATATAATTCTTTCTATTTAAAAATGTAATAGTCAAAATATCACGATTTGATTATGACTCGACTCACCGGCACGAGTTTTCGGATGGTGCTATGCCATAAAGGTAAAGCATTTTACCATTTGTTTCTTCCTATTTTTATCTGATGAAGAATAAATATGACCCCAGTTTAGTATTGTTGGAATTGCATGTGTACGGATAAGATGAGGAATGTGGAGTGGAGGGTCGCATGAATCTTAAAGTGCCTCTCTGTGTCACAAGATTCAAATTGTTAATAATGAAAAACTCACTAAGATATAGCACGTGATTAAACCAACTTTATTGATTCAAAAGTAAAACAAAATAATGAGGCTAAAACAACTTTGTTATTTGATGGTTGTGGGGAACAAAATCAATGCCAAAACAGGGGAACAATCATGAAGTTTCAGTGATAGATATAGGACACTAAAATTCACAAACCTCCCACATATTCATCTTCAAGTCATCTTCAACATCTGAAACCTTAATGTAGGAATTCTGAGGAATAAATATAGAATTTAAACTAAGTGCTTGAAACAGACTACACCAGTTATGCTAGAATAAATTAACATCCATAACAGTGAAAATTATCAGTTATATGCATAAATGAAGAAAAACCTCCATTAACCCGAAAGATCATAAAAAATACTCTCAAATTCTACCACTCAAAACAACTTTTTGAGCAATAACATTAAAACATGATTATTGCAAAGATTAGACTTTCATTAGTGACATTATCTAATTATTGTGTTCTGCTAAACTAAAGTTGATTAAGCTTTAGCTAACATGAGGATATCTAACAAATCTTATGCTGCTAAAAGCAGTTGCAGGAGATGTGACATGAAAAAGATGTATTCCCAAAAGGAAATACATAAATATGTAAAATCCCTCACCAATGTACAAATTTTCAGGATCACTAAATTGATTCAGTGACTTTGGTATCACTATCATTTTCATCCCTGAGTTTGATCACTTTCAAAGAGTCTTGTTAGGACACTGAATTCCTTTAACTGCAGCACAACAACAACAACTGGAACACAGACATGTTCATTAATTTTCCCAAGACTTTTTTAAGCTTTTAACCAAAAGGGGAAAACTTTATATTCTTCTATTTCTCTGTGTAAACACTTTTATCAGGAAACAGAGTGCTCGGCTTTTACATTTCAATCTCTATGAAACATGGTAATTTTAGAACCCAGTTATATTATTGACGTGTTGCATTGGCAAATTGGAATGAATAAGTAATTATTGATATGCCAAACTTCAAATGACTATGAAATTCTTCATGAAGATGCAATGAGTTTCTGCAAATAATAACAAGATTAAAGGAGCTTCAAAAATGAACCTTGAAAGCACTTTCAGACACAAATGGGGCCTTGCACAAATCATTAGAACATCCACTAAATTTTATTCAGTGTCCATTCTTTCTAAAAGCAACACAGGCCAACAAAGTAAAAAGATGTTTTTTATTTTCCAAATTCCATCCAACACTGCAACAGCATCATATATTTCCCACAGCAGGTCAAAACTACGTTGTTTCACGCACATAACATCGGAAAAAAAATTCAATATCTTGTGCTTGGCTTCTCAATGTTGTCTCCCTTTGCTAAATGGATTTGTATAAAGTAATAAATTTGTTATAATGGATTATTTAGTTCATAATTTACGATAATGGATAAAAATTAATCAAAAATAGCCTCAACTCTTTAATAGTACAAATAAAAGACTTACGTTACCTTTCAAAATGGTCAACTAAAACTAATCCTTGAGGGTAGTACAAATGCATATATTTTCAGTCAATTACGAGGTTGCTTCAGTCAATATTTAATTCGATTATGTCAAATTAAACCACAAAAATGGCTTACAATGCACAATTGAAAATTAAAAGAAAAATGCCAAGCACTTAAAAGAGTGGTTTATGGCCTTGTACGCAATTTTATTTATTTATTTTAATAAATTTTAACCTGTTCATTTAAACACGTTCAATCTCATGAGTTCCACAGATAAATTTAACCTACCCATTACACAATAAAATCCTAATAAAACAAGTTTCACGGATAAAAACAATTTGTTTCACTAGTTTAATTGGGTAAATGATCTATTATTATGTGATACAAACATAAAATGTCTGATATGATAAATCTATTCATTTTCACTTTAAATAGTTTAAAAGTATTTCTTTATTAGTTTTCGATAAGTATGTTCAGGCAAGTTAACAGTCAAAGAGTGATTCCTATTTCTCTACATCATGCATAGAGTAAAAAGTAAAATTGCATTGTGATTGGTTTTCAAACACGGACTTCATAAACACGAAAGAGATTATGAAAGAGACAGTGGAGGGTGAAATCTGCTATTTTTATTGCTAATAGTTTATTTTATTTGAATTAAATTCATAGGAACATTTGATTTTCAAATACTTGTGTCAGAATTAAGAGCAATGACAGTGCATAAAACTGCAATGTTTGAAATAAAGGATTGGTCAAGCAAGTTGTCTAAAAAGTCATGCTGTTTTGCCAAACCCTCTTACATTTCAGACAAGATACTGCTTCAGCAACTAAATGCAAATTGAGACTGAAACAAAAACAAAGACACAATTTCAACATGATTGGCCGGCTATACATACAGCATTGTCCAAAGAGTCACTTGGAAGATATGTTCTAGTCTAGTCTACAACCTAAACCACTTGATAATAATAATAATAATAATAATAATAATGGTAAGAACAGAAACTGAAATTGTTCAAGGGAATTAGTTAAATTAGCAGAATAAGAATGTGAACTAACAATGATAAAAAAAGCCTGCAGAATGCTTAAAAGAGTCTGTGGTGGGGAATCACAGAGCAAAGCTCAATAGTGCCATAATGCAGCAACTCCTCTATCATTTGTTCGATGTGGTCCTCTTCAAGAGGCTTGAACTGCTGAGTCCTTTCCACCTTAACCTTCTTCAGAACCCAATTCTCCTCCACTTCTTGCTCCTCCTGTGCTCTCTTCTGTGGCAACATTGTTTTAGTTTCGTTACTTGTAGAGGTGATGGCATTTGGTGAAGCCACTCTCTGAGGCTCGGGTAGTGATGATGGCCTTGTGATTTGCAAAGAAGCCATGTAGCACCTATGCAGTTTTGCAGTTAAAGTTGCTGATAGAAGCTTCGAGGATGATGACTGAGATGCATTTGGGTTGTAAGGGAAATTTGTTCTTGCCCTTGTGCCACACATTAGCCTTGCTGCTTCATCGTAGGCTCGGGCTGCATCCTCAGCAGTTTCAAACGTTCCGAGCCATATCCTAGTTTTCCTGTACATAGGAAACAAGTTTAAATCAAACATGTTCGAGATACTACTGTCAGATGCTAAATATAAACACTTTTTAACAGACACTGAACGTTGATTATTCATCATGGTCCAAGAGAGTAGTTCTTGGTGCACGGGAGGGAAAACAAAAGGGACACTTACAATATGGGGTGTCGAATTTCAGAGACCCAAGAGCCCCAATGCCTTTGTCGGACACCTCGGTATCGCTGTTGTGATCTAGCCATGTTAGGGAAAAAAAATGAATTTTCTTAGGAAAGAGTTAGTGAAAATGTTGTGAGAGAATTGTGGTACCAAATGGGGGGAGGAGAAGGAAGAAAGGTTGGGTTTTTGTAGTTGGGCTTGTTCTATATGTGTGGCACTTTCTCCAAACAATTTGCACCAATTTAAGCAAAGAGGGGTCCCACAAGGGGATTTTGAGGTCTAACTTTCTTTTTCTTTACCTATCAGCTATAACTTTGCTGTATTGCAATTTGCTAGTCATGATTATTGAATTAGTGTTTCATAAAACCATTCACATGTTGTTCACTCTAACATGCGTACTGTTGTTTCATATTATATATATTTGTTAATGTATGGTTTATAATCCTGTTTGATGTCCGGAAAATCTAATGTTGGAGATCACTGTCCTGAGATTCTGCTCATGTGAAAACTGATCTGCAGGGAGCAATTTGTAGATAATGACCGGTTTGTAAGGTTTGAACCACTAGATCTCTGAACAATATCCTTCTAAAATATAGATAAAGAACCAATTGCCTTATTCAATTTTATCAGATTTTAGAACTTGGTCTCGACAATTTGGCGACCAAGATAATGATCAATCGATCATGTGTTGCAATTATTTGTTGCTCTGATCCACAGTGCTACAGTGCAAACATGGATAAACACTGTTTACCACTGCATACCCATTCCTGAATCAGTATGATATGATACTGTCTTTGCATATTTTATAATCGGGTCGATTTCAAGCTGGGACACATCGGTTTAAGATAAATTCTTGGAAAATAATAATTACCCTAACATTAACATATCAAATGACTCGATGAAATTTCCTTACTATTGATCATGTCACAAAGACCTGAGTGTAAAAGGAATCCTCAACAACATTGGTTTTGTATATGTCTCGTGAGATAGAGGAGAAATTCTTTTTTATGTGTTTTACAAACAAAAAACTGCATGGTTCAATGAACTAAAATGTTCCATGCGCTAAACTACTAACGGAAAAACACCTTGTTATTATTATTATCTGAATAAAACAATGGTAAAGTTCTGCTTTTTGTTTCTTTCTAAGCTAAAGGAAATGAAAAAACAATAGTGGTCAAGACAAAACAAAAACACAAGATTAGGAGCTTTGTAAAAATATCTCCATCCATCATGTCTCTATCTTTTATTTTTGGTTTACAGCTATGGTGAAATTGATTTGCACAAAAGGTCAAGAAAGTGAAATATATAAAAACTAGTTTGGACCGACCCAAGCATACGCGTTAAATGGGTCCCTAAACGTAACATGGGTGATGAGAGCATGTTTTATTAAATATTTGTATATATATTCTAAGTATAAATGTCTCTCTGTGTTTGTTTCATCAAATAGTCTAAACCTCCCATGGTTTGTTGCACACAACTTAACAGGTTTCTGACACTCATCATGTATGAACTCTTTTTCTCCTCACAAAACCACAATGCTTCACATGCAAGCCAACACATATAATATATAATCCATCCAATTTAAGCTATAAAATAACAAGGTTCAGATACGTGGCTTATTAGGGTAAAGACCAGAACATGGGAGTTTCTCTTTTGAACTAGTAATAAATTCAACAATTGTGTCTTTTCTCTGTTCTCGGTCCTAACCTTAATAAACACACATACATGCACATATACCATATTCCTCTGTGTTAATTGTCGTTTCTTTCATATGTCTGTCGTTTTGCTAGAGTCATGGTGCTCAATGAACATGCCATCCTTCAGAACGTTTCTGCCACGGTTTTTTTTTTTTTCCTGCAACTTTTCAGATATGATATCAATCTCTTCCAACATTGAAAGACAGTGTAGGTTTTTTCCCACAATCAACATCGTTGCAGATGAGGTTTTTGTCTTTCATTGGGAGCACACAGCATTTGGTGAATTCAGGCATGGTGTGACGCAGATGAGTTTTCTCACCAAAAGAAAAGGTTAACATGAAACATTTTTTTATGCGTGCGTATGCTATATAACCTAAACTATAGCCTATAAAGAAAAGTATAACAGACTATTATAAAAGTTAATCATTTAATCAACTCCATTATAGATATGGAATATTTTCCATCCTACATTCAATGAATAGAAGAATTAAAATAACTCACGGACTCACCTTTATAATCTTAAAAAACAAAAGTTTCAGGTTTCAAAGGTTTTAATAAATAAAGTCTTTGAAGGTTTTACTAAGTGAGTAATTTTGTTTTGAATATTTTATATATAAAAAAAAATTCTTTAGATTGAATATTTAATCAATTTAAATTTTGGTTCTAGTCTTCATGTTTATCCTTATTTTGCATTTTAGATTGAAATGTGTATCGTACAATCTTAAATGTTGAGAAATGATATGCATTAAAAAAACATTTTTATTACATATAGTATTTTGATAACATATGTCACTTTATAATAAAAAAAATATCATTTATTATGTGCGTACAAGCTAACAAATTAAAAGAGAAATATTAAATATTTTAGAAATCATTTTGAAAAATAATATAATAATAGGAACTAAATATGAAATAAAAATAATTTGAGAAATTTAAGATAATTTTTTTAATGTATTGATACTGGTTCTTTAATTGTGAATCGAGTTTTTAGGGTGATTCATGGTTTGATTTAAGTTTTCCTAAATACTAAGAAACAACTCGTTGAATTGTATCGAGTAGAGTCAACACTTAAGTTTAAAAAAAAATTCTGATATATTTAGGGAAGATTACTTTTGTACCGTCCATTTTACTGATTTTTTATTCTGAACATTAAAATTATATTAATATTTTAAATATTTTTTTAATATATTTTAAAACATTAAAATTACCATCATTAAAATTAATGGTAATGAGTGTTATGAAAACACAATAAAAAAATAGAAAAAAAAAATTAACAGAAAATTCAAATTCAGAAAAACTCGTTGATCATGTATAAATGATGTAGATTTCGAGGTTACTTTTTTTGGTCGAACAACACTTTCAATTTCATCTGTTCATATTTTCAAAGAGTATATTATAATTATCTTGTTATAATTTTTTTAATTCATAGTAAATTTTGATGCAATTCCCCCATATTTTTCATGCTTTATTGTTTTATTTTAATATAGTTAATTTTAAATAATTAGAATGATTCATGTTGTTTGTGGTGTCATAACACAATAATACTTACTTTAGCACTACCTTAAAAAGATATATTCATGCACATGTTTTATGATTAACTTTGAGTGCAATTTGTTGACAAGTGCATATACCTTGTTGCAGACGAAATTATTTTCTTGTATCTAAAGCAAATATCTAGTTTTCATGGTCTACATCTTTTTCTATATAGTGAAGACGAAATTGACAACTATTTTATACCTAATCACCTATTTACTCATTGAAACAATTTTCCATTTATTAACATAAATTAGCTGGAGATGAAATTTGCCATTTTTTTTCAAGTTGTTGCAGTGCTGAAAAATAAGCATAATAAATGCTTCTGAATCGTGATTTTTTGACGCGGTTTCGTTGGAAAGCAAGCAAACAAATTAACAAAAGGGAGTGAACCGTGAGAGTGAATTAAGACATGATGTGACTCATTTCCCTCTCGTCGCATTTTATGTTCAACACTTTTTTCTGTATTTTTTTCACTACCAAATGGTTAGAAATTATATTATTTTTAAATGTAATTGTAAAAATGTATTTTATTTTATTTTTCTAACAAGTTCGCAACTTTTATCGAAAGTCGTAGATTGAGTTTTTCATGATCCAAATTTGAGAACTATTAATGGAAAAGTCATATGGAATTTCCATGTGGATGCTCCTATTTTTTCTCCACCAGGAACGTGTATCTGCTCATATAATAGAGTGCTAGTTATACCAAACGTTTTACCAACCAATCTTAATCTTATATTAAAACTTCAACACCTCCAACATGTATCACACACAAAATTTGTTCTAATCTCTTTCTCTATCATGCTCTTAGAAGAAACAACATTGATTTTAGAAAACGACAAGACCAAATTCTCTTTTAATTTGGATTTTTTTTTCCAAATAGTAGCACGCATCGTGACAAACTGTTATGCTAAACAAAATAATAATAATAATAATAATGGAGCTTACCTAAGAGAGAGTTTTAACTGTTGAATTTTTGTGTGTCTTCTATTCTCGTGACATAAATAAAAACTAAGGAGAGAATCTATGATCCATTAGAAGTAGATTTAAGAAAGTGGTTGTTGACATTTTGATGTAGTTATTTATCCACCCTATCCCAAGACACTTAAATGCGCCAGAGATGTTGTTTTTGTCCCCACAGAAGTTAGTCAAGATGAAGCACATGCTTCTGCTTCTGTACAAAACTGCTAAAACCATTGTGTTGGGTTCTACATTAAATAACATTTCTCTCCTCATAATCTTGTTTTTACCTATTAATGTTGTGTTTTTATGGTTCATGTTTTCTATATTATGGTTTTTACAATAATAAACTCTCTCAATCTTTTACACGTATTTATGTTGAGAATAGTCCAAATGTGAACCAAAGTTTTATATTTGATAGAAAAGACAAAGTTAAACACTATATAGGAATAAAAACTTATAAAACTATTGTCTTAAGATTTTGAGATAAAAATTGTGTCAAAAATTTTATATATGTAAAGACTAATGTCATATAATCGTACAGAATCACAATCTATAATCATACCCAATATAATCATAGAAAATAAATTATTGACACTAAATATATTTTAATATAAATACATGATAAAGATCGTTAAGAATTTAAGATATAAAACTTATTATTAAATTCTCACAATTACAAATAAATATGAAACTTGTCACAATCTATCTATAAAAAGGCTATGGAGTTATAAAATAATTACAAAATTAAGCAGCTACTTTCTTGGCACCTAAAAAGCAAATTAATGAAAAAGGGTTTGAAATGGCCTTGGAAACGGTCTATTCAAATATCCTAAGTAGATTTAGGTAACAGAAACCATGAGAGAGATTCAACAAAGCTATGATTAGGGAGGTTCTAATAAAATGGACTTAAGGTAATATAATAGGGAGTTTTTGAAATTAGGAGTGGTACGTAGCGATAATTGAGGAAGTTCTAAGGACTTGGAAGAAAGTCCTGAGCAATTTTCCTATTGCCATGTGACTTTATGTGCTTGTCAGGGTTTGGATGTTACAGTTTCATTTATCTTTATATCTAATCAACTTAAATATTACCAATTTTCAACTATGTCAAACCTACTTAATGTTATTATTTTAAAAATGCATGGTGATTTTCAAATGCAACTCACAGTGATGATATTGTTTTATAAGAATTTATATATATTTTTTCAAATTGAAATCATGGTGTGGTTTATATTGAAATTTAAAGTAAACTTACTTTATTCTAAACTATAACAATTTATTTATATTTTAATTAAGATGACTTATTTTAACTTGTGGGAAATCCAATCAGCTTTGTTATTGCTTCCAGATTTAAGTCAAATTAAATAATATTTTTATATTATATCAAATTAATTTTTTGAGAAAGTATAAGAAAAATAATTTGATTCTAGTTATTATACAAATACAATTTTATTTCACACGTTTGAGAGGCGCTTAGTTAGGGCCGAGCTGAAAGCCACAATGACTGGGCCCAGTAAGCATTGAATTTTTTCGATCTTTTTTCCCTCTGTTAATTAAAAATACTCATTTATATTTGTATATTATATAATTATGCATATGCTTTGATTAAAATAACATATAACTTATATAAGAGATTGTTAAAATGATTTTTCAATCTGCAGAGTGGAAAGTTTAATTTAGTATGCAAGTTTGGATAAATAACCAATTGCTATCATTATACATTGAAATTCTGATTATAATGCATTTTTTTCTCACGCACATCAGTTCGTATTTATTTTAATTATAATTATCTATCGTTAATATAATTTTATGCTCCAACTTTTTTCATCCCATCAAACATTATATACTTATTTCATATTAATGAAAAATAGAGAAAAGAAATCAGATACTTATTTATTTTAGTAACCTTTTTCTTCTTTAACTTAAGTTTATAAATTCGTTGAATTGTGAAGTGAGGTTACGTCTAATTTTAATAAAATTTATTTTTAAAGTAAAATTTACTTTAATTTAATATTACTTTTAATTAATATAGATCTTGTTTGAAGGCAAAAACAATTGGTTTGAATTGGTTTGTATAATGGGCTGAATGAGATCTATATTAAGAGACGCAAATCCAAATATTCTTTCTTTTAGTCCACAAATATGTTTCATTTTTTTTTAGCTTTTTCTTCTCGGATGAGTTTTATAGACAAATTTTTCTACATAATATAAAATGCATATTTCAAATATAAATAATAGCTTCTTTATGAGATTTTCAGAACAAGTTCTCTTTCTTCTTATTCTTTCTCTCAGGGAGTGCAATGGAGAAAGAAGATATTTTAGTTTTCTTCTGTTAATATAAGATACAATTAGCAATTACACATACCAGGGCTCAAATAGTTTTAGTTAGCTCTAAGCCCCATTCCATGACCCAAATGACTTAAACCAACCCATTAACCCTGGCCCAAAAAGACTCTGCAGTTCCTAATCATCTAAAACTTAGTTTTAAAAATGAGATTTATTAAATAGCTGATAAAAAACACACAACCAAAGTCAAGATTTTATCCTTATTTACATACATGTTAAAGTATGTATAATGTCATATATAATACTAGATTATATTACTATAAACTTTTATAATTATAATTTACACGGCAAAACCTTTTTAATCAAATGAATTTACAGATAAATTTATCTAACAAAATATTATTGATTAGGTGAGAGTTGGAATAATGTATAATGATGTTATTTGAACCTTTTTTTTAAAACCATATAAACATACTGGTCCTTAAGACATATTTCATTGATTTTTTTTATAATTAAAACTCAATGATAAATAAATAGTCTTCAATGTATAATATATATTTTAATTTTACTATAAATACGGTAAATCATGATAGTATTTTTTACAATTATTTACGGAAATTAATAAAAATATTAAAATTGATCCATACAAAAGCTTGTAACATAATTAGAAGAGATAAATGGTTTACAGGAACAAGCATAGAGAACAATATTAAAGAATGATGGTTTAAGATGTTTTTCCACAAGAATACCAGCCATATTATTATAGGTTGATTTATTATATATTTAAAAACTCTATAAATGATTTAGTTTTAAATAAATTTAGAACTTCCTCGAGCTATATTTAGGTTGACTATTCAATATTTTTTAAATGAAATATTTAACCATTCATAAAAAAAAAACTGTTTAAGATTTAAAAAAATATTTATATGTATTTTTTTCTTTATACCATTTTAAACAAAAATATATTTCATGGTTGTGCAATTTACTTATTATTATAATGACCAACATAATTTTCATGGTATGATGTGACACATCGCCTATAGATACCGATGAACTTAAATAAAAAATATTTAACTAACAATATATCTAATTTGTAAATAAAAAACAAGTGAGTGCTCAAAATAAAAATAGACGAGACCCTAAAATTTATTTTTCAAGAAAACGTTTTTACTGTATGTTATTTGTTTTTTAAATAAGAATAGAAAATTAAAAAGATAAAACCCAATTAGGGTGATGGGTATGGGTATAAAACAAAGACCAGTTTCTATCTCCTCCTTAGGGTTTGGTTATTAGGGTTTTCGCTGTTCGGTCTCAGTTCCACAGCCGTCGCAGTCGAACATCCAGAAGACAAAGCGAAAATGGTGCTTCTCGATCAAATCACAATCTCTACCCTTCAATTTGTAATTGTTGCAGAAGCGATAACTATTCCACTGCGCTTTCAGCGTTTGAGTTTGATTTGTATCTGATTTTGTTGTTGTTGTTTGCAGCCGTCACACAAGACTTTCAGAATCAAGAAGAAGTTGGCGAAGAAGATGAGGCAGAACAGACCCATCCCCTACTGGATCCGCATGAGAACCGATAACACCATCAGGTCCGAATTCCCTACCTTTCGCATAATACTGATCCCGTTATGTCTCATTTTACTCTTTTCAGGCTAAAGGTTCTGTTTTGTCTTTCAGGTACAATGCTAAGCGCCGCCACTGGCGTCGCACCAAGCTTGGATTCTGAGGTCTTTGCTCTGCCTCGGTTCGGTTTATCCAATTAATTAGTTTTTCTTTTTCTTTTGAGGAGAAAACATTGTTTTGGAGATTTTTGTGTTTTTCATTTACTTGAAGACTATATTGTGTAAGGAAACTTATTGTAGTTTATATTAATGGTGGTCATCACCGCTTTCTAAAGTATTTTGGAAATCTTCGCTATTTATCTTCAGGATTATTATAAGTTCCCTTTTAATTTATTTGACTGCTGATAACCTCTTCTGTGCGTATTATCTTTATGTTTGCGATACATGGTGATACATGGTGGTTTAGGCTGGCTACTTTATTCTATATGTTCATTGGTAGGCAACAATGTTTTGGTGCTTTCGTTCTTCGTCATTATTGACATCGTGCATAACGCATCTTAGTTATGCCTTTCCTTATGATACAGTTTGTGATATGTATCACAACTACTCATGCCGTAGTAGTGATGTTTATTTTTCTATTGCTTGAGTAGCGGTACTGTTTGATTTGTGATTGAGATGGTATCACAATTGAAATTTGTGTTCGGTTTTCTTTTACATTGGAAACATTGAAATCTTTTCCCCTGCCCTTTCCAGTTAACTTGTCACTAGTTTTTGTTTTTAGTCTTCTTTGTCTGGTGTACCAGAATTCATTGAATGGATGTGCAGACTTTATGTGAATGACTTCTGGGTCAAAAGAGATGCAAAGCTGGTTTATTGGAAATACAAAAAGTTAACTAGGCAAATTCGTTTGAGTATTTTTTTTTTGTTCAAATTGCTGATCGATAAATCTATAAAGAACAGCTAGCCTGTGACTTCTCCATGCTTTCTACTTGCTTTACCATGGATTTTGATTTAAAATTGGTTTTTTCAGTCAAATGCTACACGTATTTTTCATCTTTCAAAGTGCTTCCTGAACGCTACGCATCCATTTTGAAATCAGTGTTAGACTGAAATTATCATTTCAGATTAAGAGTACGGATTGTTCTGTAAGTTTTGTTTTGAAAACTCTAGAATTTAGGGCGTGTAATTTGCTAAAGGAAGACTTCGAATTATAATTTAGATTTTAGAGAGTAAATTTTTCGTATTTTAACATAATTTTGTTGAGATTTTATTACCTAAATACTGCTTGGCTTATCTTGTTGACTAAATATTATTTTGACTTTTTAAGGTTGAAATTTTATTAAATTAAATATATATTTTGCTACTTTACTTTATTTTACATAAATGTTTTAACATGTTATTGTAATGGTTTTGGCAAGGGCAGATTCGTGTAAGAATATTTTCGTTGGTTAATTATTTTATGTCTTGATTCCTGAACCTTTTTGGGTATTTTGAGCAGTGCTTTTGATCTTCGAGGAGTGCAAAGGGGTTATAGTATGATTGAGTTGTAAGTTAAGAATGGATGTTGTTGATGGGGGAAAATGCTTGTTCAGGGATTTTATCAGTCTAAAGGGGGGCGGTTTTCTGTTTATATGAATTAATGCATCTGAGGTATTGACCCGACCTGAGTTGTAACATTTGTTTGTGCATGCATCCTCCTGTCCAATATGGCTTGTTTCTCTGTTATATTTTGGCCCGTAATATGTTTTGTGACTAATTATCGTTTTTGATTTAATAGTGAATTTATTGAGATCTTGAATGTACTATGGCAAATGGAAGCGGGATTTAGAATTCTCTTTCGAAATACTGAATCTTCGCACTGTTAGATCTCCAATGGTATTGTGGGTGATAGCCTATGGTTATCTTTTCTTGATTGAAGAAAAAATTGAAGCACTTAGAAAAGTGTGAAATTTTTAAAAATGAACTGGAAAGATTATCTCGATAATATTAGTTCTGACTGTAAGAGAGTTCAGTGGTAAATATGGTGTCATGAAATATTTTCACAATGCCTCATGTCTTGACATCTAAACTAAAACGGTGTATGTATGAATTAAATAACATGTATGTTTTTCATATGTTCGGCTTCTACATAAGCATGTCTCCAATATGATCAAATCATTTATAAACAAACAAACCAATCCATGTATTGTGATTGAAAAGGTTATATTTAAACATAAAATAACTGAAAATGGGAACAAAATATATATATAAAATAAATGCATGAATGGTTTGCTTGAATAAAAAACACAAAGTCATCTCATTGTCTCAGTAGTGCTCCTTTTGATTGAGAGCACAAAGATAAAGGGAAAAGAGCAAAAAAAAATATATATATATATATATATATATATATATAATATGAATAAAAAATGTGTGGTTGGAAAAAATATGTGAAAAGAAAGATAATTTTATTTATTGCTAACAAACTTATTATTATTTGTAATTTATAATTTATAATAATAATGGTGAAAAAGCTCGTAATTAATTAAAATTTGTAAACAAATATAAATACTAACTAATTATTTATGTTATAGTTTATAATAATGTTAAAGTTATACCACAAAATTCATAACTAAGAATATTAATACGAAAAATAAATTCAGAAATAATGGTGAGAAAAAAAAAGAAGAAAAAAAAGAGAGTAACGAATAAGATGGTAAAAACTAATAAGGCTTAAATAGCTTTTTATCTTTATTTTTGTAGTGTTTGTTGCGGATGGTCCTCATTTTCCTAATTCGTGTTTAATTTAGTTCTTTTTTGTGACGTCGTTTAAATCAGCAACGGTTTGTACTGCGGTGTATTATGTGTATTGTACAATTGTAGTAATTATTTGAGGATAAATAAGTGAGCTTAGGATTTTGAAAATGAATTGTTAGGCAGTTGGTCAGTTGTTGCAATCTTCTTCCTCCATTCCGTGTTGTTGCAATCTTCTTCTTCCCATGTCACGGTCCAATCTTCTTCCTTTATCTCTGGTTGTAATCGTTGGAGGCAACAATATTGTAGCAATTCGTGCAATGTTGATAGTTCAACGATAAACCATAGCTCACATATTTATCCCCAACTATATAATTACTACACTCCAGTCCAATGTAATACAAACACGAATTAAACAGCATCACAGAAAAGGACTAAATTAAACACAAATTATGAAAATGAGGACCATTTTAAACCTTTGGTAAAAATGAGGACCGTCCTCAACAAACACTACGAAAATGATGACCATTTTAAACATTTGGTAAAAATGAGGACTATCCACAACAAACACTACGAAAATAAGGATAAAAAAGGTATTTAAGCCAACTAATAAATAGTGGAGATAAAAAGATAACTACTCATTTTAAATATAACTAAATTGTAAATTTTTAAAATATTTAATATTTAATTTTATACAATTAAGCATCTCATTACATCAAAATTTTAATATAATATTCAATAAATAAGGTATTTTATTATTGTGCTTTCACTTAATAAATAAATAAAATGATATAAAATAAAAGTAATAGTATACTTTTAAAAAAATTTACACGTATTCATAAATAAAAAAAGATTATTAATAAAATTAAAAAAAAAAAACTATGTTTCCGCTTGCATAATGTACCTCAGTATCGGAAAACAACTTTTTTGCCTTTCTTATTATAAGCGTCAAGATTCTCCGCATCTCATCTTCTGGATTTGTAAACTTTCTGCACATTTCATGTGTTCCAATGTGGCCAACTCTATCTTTTCTCACCCTTACTCCTTCGATCCAACCTTTTTCACTCCCAATTGAAACATACTGATGGAAGGCTATGCATGAGGCACATATTTTTAGTAAAACCGTTGTAAAAAGAATATCAGTAAAACTAAAAAGTCGCAAAGTAAATGGTACTTTCAGGCTTCATTCTATAGACGGACTATGTACTTCTTGCCTTATTTGTTAACCCCAATGGAAATCACATGGATCACAAATGATGTGCTTTGAAGTATCGGTCAGTCACTTGGTCCTGGACCACCTTGTTTGGACTGTTCATCATCATTTCAGAGCTCCAATACATGATTCACTTAAGAGGTTGCTAGTGAGATTTTGTCTTTATGTAATGGAATGGAAGACAACAGATCCAAATTTATACAAATTCAATACTGTATAGAGTCTATACACAATCCATCTCTACCCAAAACAAAGTAAAACTAAAAATTTCTTCTTTACATCTGTTATGAACAATCTAATGCTCTTTTCCCCTATTTAAGGTAAAAACACCCTTCCCAAATCAATGTTCTTGTAGTTTGTCGTGGACTATCTGTAATTTCAAGTATTTGTGTATTGGCAGCATTCATTCTTTCTCACTGTTATAAAACTGATAGGTACTATCAATGACGAGAATTCACAGCAAGAGAGGCATGCTGCCTCACTTGTGAAACTCTCAGTGTTCCTCCAAGCTCAATGGGAACAAGAGGGATAAGTGAGTGAAGAACATCTGTGATGAGAGGGCGATAACTAGGTTCTGGTTGCACGCATAGCACAGCTACAGCAGCAACCTATGAAGTACAAAACCCGTCAAAGAAAAGTACATTTGTTTGGTTAAGCAAAGTACCTAGTACAGTGCTTGTGTGGGAAATGAGTTTTGAATTTTGAATTCCAGGATCACAAACCTGGTATAAGTGTTTATGATCCATTGTGTCCTTAATCACTGGATCCACAATGTTTGGAAGCTTGGCTCTGTCTGTGAGCTGTGGCATGGCCTGCAATCATAAATAGTTATGTACCTTACACTCCTTTCCATAGTTATAGGTACATACATAAGATTAAAAGTAGCCCATACCCATGTGACTATAGACTGGCATTGCGTCGGTGCCAGTTTTTCCACAGGCTTCCTTCCTAGTAGAAGCTCTAATAGCACAACCCCAAAAGCATACACATCACTTTTATCACTCAATTTACCTGTAAAATAATTGAATTGAAGCATCCTCAATAATTAGTTCTACAGATGAATTTCACATTGGTACATGAACCTGGTTTGGTATGAATCTAAGACATTTCTCCATGATAATATTAAAATATTACTGGTATATTGACCCAATCACCTATGTCTAAAGGAATAATATCTACCACAATTGAAATGAAATCCCTCTCAACAGTCAAAAACACATCAGAGACATCAAACTTTCAAATAAATTGTGGAAAGCTTATAGGTGTTCCCATTTTGCAGACAAGAATAAATTCCATTTCTAAAGCGAGAGACATACACTTCAAAAAAAAGTGCTCTGTAACCATTGATTAGAAACTAAAAGCATGAGATTGCTATTAACTTCAAAATTTGTTCCATGTGTATTCATTTTGTATCACATGGTGATTTGGTCAATTTAAATAGCGTGTAAATGTGACTTTTCAACAGGGCAGGTACATGACAACATGTCCAAGATAAGAACAAGATACACAGGTCATATGTTCAAACCCACCTTAAAATCAAAGAGGACTAAGAAACAATTTCTTGGATCTGGTTTGCTAAAGGGTTACAATATAGTAAAATATCCAACTTGTCAAACCAATGCATATGGCGTATAATAATGATAACAGGTTTAGTTGGCATACCGTCTAGAAGATACTCCGGTGCTACGTATCCTAAGGTACCCGATAGTTTAATGTTCTTCTTGCTTTGGGACCCATCAGTTATGGCTAGACCAAAATCAGACAGCTGAATCCACCACCAATAAGTTCGAGGATGCCAACACATGATATGAAACTTAGGTGAATACAACAAAGATGAAAATAATTGGTAATGGAAAAAGGAAGTAACTTTTATGGAAAATCTAATGTGATTTTCTTACCTTGGCATTGAAGTTTGCATCTAAGAGAATATTGGAAGATTTCATGTCTCTGTGGATCACTGCAGGGTAGCAGTGTTCATGCAGATATTCTAGTCCTCTGTCAGAATAGCAGAAGAGTGTTAATACAGTTATAATGAAGAAAAGAGAAAGATCAAGATCTTTTTTAAGGAACATTACCTTGCTGTGTCAAGAGCAATCTTCATCCTCATGTGCCATGTCAATGCCGAGCCATGAGTAGGTCCTTCAGCATAAGATTTTGGAAAAGAATGACACGATAAGAATTTAGTAACGAGAATGGAATGTTGTTTGTTTACTGTTTCAGAAAAGTTTTCCTGTGTTTTGAACACATCTGAGACTGTTTGCTTCAGGAACACGATTGTGTTTTCTAATTATTATCCTTTGAATCTCCAGATGAAAAAATAAAACATCTCCTAACCTTTTCTGATCTTTGGTTTCTAAAACAAATGTATTTTAGAAACGATTTTCAAAATTTAAGATAAAAAAATGGGTCCTCTCTGCTACGCATTTAAGCATGGGATACAGTATTTTACCATGTAAATGAGCTTCCAATGATCCATTTCGCATCAACTCATAAACGATAAACCTCGTGTCACCATCAATGCTACAACCCAGTAAGGAGATTATATTCGGATGCTGAATTTTGCTTAACAATTTCACCTCGTTCTGCAATTTCATCACACCATTCAATGAATCGACCAGACACAAAAAGTTGAAAACAGAGAACCAGCAAATGAACAAGCAATACGTGATCATTCTTACCTCGAATTCTCTTTCCGCATTTTGAGTTTCACAGTGTAGTTTTTTTACCGCAACATCCAGGTTATGATCCAACCGAGCCTTGTAAACACATCCAAAACCACCCTCGCCCAAGATGTTACTTTCCAGAAAATTATTGGTCGTTTTTTCTATTTGCTTATAATCAACTATCGGCACAGACTCCTTCATACCAACAATTTTGATGGAACTGAATCTACTCAGAAACGGTGCTAGGGTGATCCCCCTCTCTGCATCTTGCCATTCAAAAGCACAACACAAAGAGAGAAAAGAAAGTAATCTCAGACAATACCATAGGGTCCATTCAATTCTGAATTTTTCTTAAAAAGGTATACGAGAAATGGAACATTACAAAATAAACACGCACCTGGACCAGGAGTTTTAACCCTTTTGGTTTTGGATTTTATTGGACACCTAGTGTGATAAATCCAGAAACATAAGAAACCGAAAACGAGTGCAGCAAGTGAAGTGGTGGCTGCTACAATAGCTACCAGCATTTTCTTGTGCAGGTGATGCTGCTCCGCCCCTGCTTTAACAGTTGTTAGAATCAGTGAAAAAAGAATCATTAGTAAAACCAATTAGTTAACAAAGATTAAGAAACCCAATGATGGGAAAGAGATGAATGAGTGCCTGGAGAGAAATCAGGTGGAAATTGAGGAGAGGAAGCAGGAGGGTCCGCAGCAGCAACGTAGTGCAGAAGAAGAATAACGACAAAAAGAAGGTTCATTTTCATTGTTTGATGTTAAGAATGCATGAAGAACGAGATTTTTGGAGGCAGAAGCATAAAGGGTGCCCTGTGTTGGTAATGGGTGTTCTCTTCTCTTCTCTTCTTGATCTCCAAGGTTTCAACTGCTTTTTGGTTTTCCAAAAAGAATGCTCTTTTTTCTTACACCTTTTGAATCTTTTTTCATACCTCTCTTTGTCTCTCTTTTCTTCTTTTTTAACTCATTAATATGTGAGACTTTCTTTTTGAAGTTACCAAATATATCTCCAATTCAACCAAATATACTTCTTTTTTTATAATATACAGAAATTAATATAAGATTGGTGAAATAAATGTGTGTTTGTGTGTGAAATCATGGATTGAAGTGTGTATGTCATATTGTGTCGCTTTCTGTGCAGAAGAGAAAAGAAGAAACAGTGGGGAGAGGAAATTTAATGTTGAGGTGAAGCGGCAATCACACGACAAGCATGTGCATTTGTTCTTGTCAACTGCGCTACTCTGCTGCAACCATGAACCACCATTTTCTTCTTCTTCTTCTTTTTCTCTTATTTTCTGTAAAATTTCTAAGCTTATGCAAAAGAGTAATAGGTTCATTCATGGGGTTGCGAGATGATGAAGACGGTTCATTTCATCTTCTGAACATGACTCATTCACACCGTTAGGTTCTTCTCTTCGTGCCTTTCTAATAATAACTGCATTTGTAATCATTTTTTTTTTCTGGAAAAAAGGTACCTAATACTTTCAGAATTTTATTCCACTGTTTTATGCGAATCTATATTATTCGGTGTTAAATATGTTTGCAGTGTAAATGTAATTTTGTTCGTGTAATTGAAATAGTTATTGACACGTTAACGATAAGAATAAGATGAGTATTCAATTTTGAAATTTAGAAACTAAATTATATGAAAGTTTGTGGCAGAAATAAATTCGTATTAAATTTAAGAATTAAAAATATATTTAATTTTATTATTAATTGTGACAATGCTATTAATTTAATTTTAATTAAAGGATTTTATTAGCTAACCTTAATCATTGTTTCAAAAGAAATTGTTTATAATCATTATTTTTTTTAAACTAATAACTAACAAAGCAATTTTTTTCACATATAAGCAAGTTATTTAAGTTAAGCAAATGGTTCAGGTGTTACCAGAACCCTTAAATTAACTCTCCCTTTTAGTATGTGAAGGTTTTTCTAACATCTTACGTAATATCTTGTAAGATGATTATGAATACTTTTTATTAAATTTATGAGTCACGTGTCCACATGTATCATATAATTGATAAATAATTATATTTATTAATTAACTTTTTGATCTTACAAGTGTATATTAAAAAACAATTATCTCTTACATAAATCTTAATACACGAACAAATCAGTAGTTAACTATTAGTCAATAAATATTTCGACTTTATGAAAAATTTCCACACCGACTACTTTTTTTTGAGAAATATTTACATATGCGTCATCATGTTCACGGAAGTTATAAAGAGTAAACAACATGACTTGAGACTTTATTTTTTAAAATACTAAAAGAATAGTTAGTAAAAAAAACAATTTTACAGCATTTATAAAATATTTAGAAACTAAGAAATTATGACTTATTTTTATCAAGAGATTTATTTTGTTACTTTCTTAAGTGAATTCGCTAAAATTAATTTATTTTACTTGAAAATCTTCTCTCTTTTTTCACTTTTTTATGAAGATACTTTTAAAAATATTTGAAAATTTTGAATTATAAGTATTTTTGTGTATCTTGTATCATAATCAATTATCGTGGCATTAAGGTATTAAGTAAATAAGCATATTTAAAAAAATAATAATTTAGTTTCATTAATAGTTTGAAATATATAAACTTAGACGTCGTATTAAAAAATTAAAAAAGAATTATTGAACTCCTACATCAATTAAGTAATTAGGAATATTGTAGTATGACTTTTATTTGTTTGACTCTCATATTTTATTTCTTAATGTGACTTAGTATGTGATATTGATTTTTTAAAAGAAAAAGATAGTGGTAAATTAATCAATAACTCATACTAAACCCATTAAACCATGTTAGGAAGTAAAGAATGAGAATCAGAAAATGAGAATCATAATATCATTGTCTCATATAACTATATAACTAAATGCAAACTTCATCTTATAATTTGATTTGTGGGATCGAGTAAATACTTAAAATATTTATTAACAAAAGTGTTAAGTTTTTTGTAAAGTAATATTAATAAATCACATTGAAATAAGGAGTTGACTTTGAAATCTAATAAATAAGGTATTAATTTAGAGTAAAATCTTGTTTATTAAATGTGAGATACTACACATAATTTTTTTAGTCTTAAATTAAAAATCATGTGTACATTATTGTCGTCATTACTTTTTAACAAAAAATGTGATAAAATCTCATTAAAAATATACAATATCATTTTATATCATTAATAAATTATCAAATGTAATATAAGTAATAAATTTGAAATTTTCAAATTTACTACATATAAAGAAAACTTATCAAATGAGGACAAATATATGTTAATGACCTTAACATTCTTAGTGGTTAGTTTTATGAACTTTAACGATCAATATATTTTTTTAGCATAAATGATATTTCTTTGTTTATTTATTTATTGAGATCAATTTTTAATCACAATCAATCAATTATATTAATGACTTAATTCAATAAATAAATTATTACATTAAATTTTATATTGATTATATTCCTGTTCAGGATAAAGAAAAAAATCTATAAATTAAGAAAAATAAACAAACTATTATAATTTAATAGACAATACTATACTATTCAAATAGAATTTCTAAGATGTGTGTAAGATGTGTGTGTGTGTGAAATTATGTATAAAATTATTTATTCACGAAAATGTGTCTATCACCGGATAAGAAATGCTGTGAATCAAGAAAATGATCGTTAGTTATTGGTTTAACAATCACATTACACCCTCATAGTAGACATTATTATCAAGTGAAAAAGATTAGTTGAATCCATAATTAACTTTACACAAAATTTCTCCGTCCCAAATCAATGTTTTATTTCATAATTTTTCAATTTATATTCTTAAATGAATATCTATCAAGAGTTTTTCAATCTCAAAGTCACATAATCAATAATCTCCACAACATAAACTCTAATCCAAAAATGATGCCTCAGTGTTCTCAAAACAGCATGTAACTAACTAGTGACACAATCAATCATGAATTTTGTTCCATTTGAACCAAAATTCCAAATAGTATCATTACATTTTCTAATACAGTGAAAAACTTATAATCATCAATACTATAATTTATGATATTATCAAGGCTAGAAAAAAAAAATACACATAATATGAATAATTCTAAACTGAGACTATAGTCTAGAAAAAATATTCAATCTTAGATATCTCATGACACAAATAATAATTATTTTCACAAACTATATTAAGGTAATTAACCACATCTCACGTGCACAAACAAATTTTTGTCTATAATAAAAACAAATAAAAATTACTCTTTAACAAAGAAATATCACTTTCAAATTCTTCATACCAAAAAAGTTATTGGCCTACCCCACGACAAAAATATAATTGCTTGTTAATTATAAGTCTGTGATAGACAAACTATAAGAGAAACTTGGAAGTAATATTTCCAAAACTACAAACAAAAAGTTACATATTTATGTAAAAATATTAACCCAAGAATAAATATTGTTTCATATGAAACAAATATTCTAAAATTATATTAATTAATTATCCTTAAAAAAAAGGTAACTTCTTCATTTTTTATGTTTCATGTACAAATCATTCACAAATCATGGTTAAATTCTTTTTATCGATATAAGGTCATTTTAAAGTATATAAGTGGGTGTAAATCTTACTTTATATGTTGGTTTTTTGGAATTAAGTTAAACTTACAATTCACTTCTTATTAAAATTCACTTAACACAGTATCATAGTTATTGTTAGAATCTGTAGTAGCGAAATTTGTTGAACATATTATTTCACTTATTATCAAACTACCATCGGACCACCTATTAATGTTTAGTCTCACATACGAGATGTATATATCTCGACGTGAGAGAGATGTGTTAGAAGCCCTACATCAACTAAAGATAAAATCAAATTACAATATATAAATAAACGCAAACATATTTTCACAATTTAATTTGGTAAGATTGAATTATCCTTAAAATTTACTTTGAAACAATTATTAATGTTACATTACAATAACTTTTGTGATAAGTTGCAAAAGCTGTTAGGTAGTAAGTATTGTTCAATCTCCTGTAGTTTCAACGTTTTTGCCTTTAAAGTCAAACACTTGTTTCTAAATGAAAGAGTAATGATATAATAATATAACATCGGTACCTTAATATGAAGAACAAAATCGTTCCTTCATTTCATACAATTCATAATATTTTAGTAACTATCACGAGTCCACTTATAAAAAAGTCAATTTTGGAGAATTCTTGTTCTTCTTGAATATATTAGTAAGAAACAGTGAAAGACGATGGAGAGAATAATTCTCATTCTAATAATAATAATAATCCATATTCTCGAATAACATTTGCTTTTCGGTGCAAATTTTCTAATTATAAATGTCTTTTAACAATATATATCATCTAAGAAGGAAAATAGTGTACTGAAAAAGAAAAAAAACTGAAAACGTGGGTAGAGTTAAAGATTAGTGGCAACAGATGAGAATGGTTTGAATTGGAATATTGATACAAAAATAACACTCTTCACATGTTACATTTGTTAGGTAAATGATGGTTTTGAAATTTGCTAACTAACCACGTTAAGGAAATATTAAAAATAGAAGTAATAAATAAAATCATCAATCATAAATAATAACTTATGTTCATTTAATTAGAGTAAATTATTGTAACATATTAATGTTTTTGCTTTTATTTTACATTTTGAATAACTTTCCTTGTCAATATAAGTATAATAATATTTAAAGATATTATATTTTAATGTACATATTTTATATTCATATCATATTTTACTTTTAGATATATCATTATTATGAACGCGATTTTTCACTGTGCATGATAATTGGAAAGGCAAAGGTTAGCTAGTATGTCACAATCGAAAAAATTATACGCATCAAATGTTGACAAAAAAAGTATACGTCTGGAACCCTTAATCTACCTTTTCAATGAAAATAGAAAATGTGTTTAATTAGATCTAAGGAAGAGTTTAATTGGCATAAACTAACAGCCTAAAAAAATCATTTGTTATCTTCTTGTGTATGGTAAAATAATTAATTTTGTATTAATCACTACTTTAAAGTCATTTTTCAATATTTGAATTTTAGTAGGTGTTTAATATAAACTTTGTTTTTTTAATTCATATTTAACGTATTAATTAATATGAAAATCACGTTCTGAAACTTTAGTTTCAATTGAGCTTGGTTAAAAGAAAATAAGGAAATATTTATTAAAAACTTACAACCTTTTAATGTATGGTCGGTGGTTAAAAATATATTAGTTCAACGGTGGCAAGTAACTGAATTTTTTTTTCATTTTGCATATGTTTTTGGTCTCTGATCTTTCAGTAAATTTTGGAATTAGTCTATTTCGAAACTTTGAACAAATTTAGTTCTTCATTTTTTAAAATACGGATTTAGTCCTTTTAATCAAATTTTGTTATTCATAATAGTATTTGACTTAACATTAAAGTAAAAATGTGTCAAACCGTATAAACAACTGAAATACAATCTTGAAATGCATACGAAATGTCAAATAATCCAAACAAAATTTGATTAAAAGGACTAAATTCACATATTTCGAAAGATGAATAACTAAATTGGTCCAAAATTTAAAAATGGATTAATTTCAAAATTCACTAAAAGTTAAGGGACCAAAAACATATTTAACCCATGTTTTTATACAGACAACGCTTAACACTTAAAAAAAAAACAAGCATTCTTTTTAATTTTCTTTTTCTTTTTTTAAACACATATAAATTTTGTTATAGATAATAATTGGCAAAAATTACTATTATTTTGCACAAAAACACCACAAAAAATTTTGTAAAAAATAATCATTTATTTAAAAAATATTTGACAATTAAAATTCCTAAAAAAAAAAGTCTTCATAATAATGTAAATTCATTAAATATGAAAATGTAATTTCATAATTATTTTTAATGTTACTTTTACTCAAAATTTTAACTTTACCCCCACGAACTATATTGATATTAAATGAAATAATTATGAGTACGAAAGTAAAAATAATATTTTTAATTTAAAAACAACCAATAAATACATATTTATTAACTAAATATAGTGATAGACAAATATATTTTTAGTCTTGATATAAAAAAGAAAATTGGCATAAAAATATTTTTTAATCGTTCTAATGATGGACATAATTTTTGTTTATTTTTTAACTACTTTTTGTTGTTGTTTAGTTTTCTTCTTTTTGTACAATCTAATTTTTAATTTTCCATGTTAGATTATCTTAATGAAATTCACATTGTGATAAATAAAGTTTAATTGAGAATACATGGTTCTTTGAATGTTTATAAAATAATTGAATATATTTTTAGTTCTCTAAAATATATTGTGATCTGGATAAATAGAGGCGCTTTTCTTATAAGGTGTTAAAGATGCACTTTCTACATACAAGTTAACCTATGTAAGGGTAGGTAACTTAATTTATAAAAGTATTTGGTTACTAATAGTATCAATGATTAAACATTAATGAGAATTTGGTTTGGATCTTATCATAGTTTTGAATTAATTAAACATTCATGTATTGAATTTCTTAAATATAAATTTGAGTGGTTTTAAATTAGTCAATTTGAGAATGAATGAGTCATGCTACAATGTTATGTGCTTACTAAAATGAAAGAAAGTAGAAGTATATCAACATCAAATCAACGAAAACAACTTACAAAAAAAAAAAATTGACCGAATTGATGTTTCAAATAATTTTTAAATCTACTATTTTCTCAACAAAAACAATTTGATTCTGATTGAAAATTGAAAATCAAAAACTAATTTGAACCAAACAAAATAGGTTATTATATTTAAATATAATGTTATATTTCATAATCAATTAACATTTGACAAAATATTTGATTGTTTATTTTCAAAGGTCGCTTTATGATTGATTGTATTTAACTTACAATATAATCACATTTATTAAACGATAGCAATTTGATATTATAACTTTTAATTACAAGATTATAAATTCAGTGTTAATACGTGATAGTTGAATTTGAGGGGTGGTAGTTTAAAAATTGTTTCGAGAACAAGTTATTTCAACAAGAATTAACGTAGTTTGAAAGGAAATAAAAAAATAATAGTAAAATAGTGCGTGTTTGTATTTATAAGAAGAGGAAAAATGTGAATATAGATTTGCTTAATCAACGGGACTTCACGTTTGTCTTCATCAGTTGCTTAATTAACGGGGGATTAAGACGCCACTTGTTGTGTTGAGAAAGAATTGAAAATAAATGAAATGAAAAGAAAGAGATTAATTAAAAGAAAGAAATGAGGGGAAAACGATGCATTATAATTAGTTAGTTATATCGCTTTAAATTATCGTAACCCATTTATTAAGACGTTCCACCATATTACTATGGCGGTGCTATACACAATACAACGAAACACTCAATGCATTATTCATGTATTAACAAACCATAACAATTATTATGCATCTGTAACCGTCAACATAACAACCTGGCACTTTTCAACTTTTTTTATATAATAAATTATCTGTTTTGTGAGGATTAGATCTATAAAACATGCTGTCAGAAAAATCTAAAATTATTTTTAAAATGTGATTATATTAATATATTGTTTAGATTTTTTAATCAATAATAATAGGTAACGCTCAGACACACACACACCTCGTGATATCCTAGAACACCCATGACGAGTGTATTAGTCTCACCTCACGTCTTCAATTATGATTATTTTTATTAATGACCAATCAAAATGCTTAACACTCATTTCATTGAATATAAAAGTTTTGCTACCTAATAACTGTATTTGTTATCTAATAATTCCATTATAAATGCTTAAACACTCGTTATATACAATAAATAGCAGATGAAAAAGTAATGATGATACTAGGAAAAGTTGATACTCGGCTTTATTTTAGGGCCCTGCTTCTAACCAAACACCAATGTGGTTTTTTTTTTTGTAGTTGGGTCACTGATTACGGCCTGCTTTGAGAAAAAAAAAATGTACGGCATTTCGACCTCGGCCTTGTGATTAGCGTGCTAAGAGTTCGTATATATTATTTATACTTATGTATAACCGATATTTTCCTTTTTCTTTTCTTTTAAATTTCGTCTTTTAAGTAATCGGTATATTAAATTAAAATAATTATAGTTTTTTAAATATTCTAAATATAAAAATAAGGAAAAAAATATATTTTTGCTGCTGAAGTTAAATTTAAATTTGAAAATAGTTTCTGGTCGAAATTTGATCATTGTTTGGTCTTGTATTTTCAAAATTATTATTTTTAATTCTTATTTTTATACGGTGTTAAAAATAATAAACAACGTGCCACATATTATTAATATTTTTTATAAAAAAAAGAAACTAGTGTCGGTCCAACCAACGTTTTTGACGAACATTAAACAAAAATGTTTTTAATCCTGAAGTTTGAATCTAATTTGAAGAGGGTTGGTTGAAATTTATAAATGTTTGGTCCTTACACATTGAATAATAACTATATAATAATAATAATACTATTACTAATAATAATAATATATAATCATTACTAGTATTATTATATATTATTAATAACAATAATAATAATAATAATTATTATTATATATAATTACTAATAATATTAAAATAAATAATATTATAACTATTATTAATATTAATATTAATAATAATTATGTAATATCAATAATAATATAAATAATAATTAATAATGTTATTGTTTATTATTAATATTATTAATAATATCATTATATTACTGATATATAATTATTAATATTATTATTAATATATTAATATTAATATTATTAATTATTATTAATATATAATAATATTATTATTTATAACAATATATAAGGAGGATATTTTTTATTGTGTTTACATTTATTTATTCTAGTTTTATCATTAGTTATTTTTTTAAAATTAATTATTTTATAAATAATTTTACCTTTGACCTCTTTTGTCTCAACAATTATTTTAAATCTCTTGTTCTGTATATACTTTTTTTTTCTAATTTTATATTTAATAATTATTTTAAAAATAATTATATATTTCTCATTGATAATAACTCAAAATTCTATAAAAATTATAAAAAAAATATGAACATAGAGGCGTGACATCACATGTGTTTTCACTAATAATTATATAATGTTATTATTATTAATTGTTGTATTATTATTATATATTAACAATGATTTTGAATATGCAATGACCAAACATTTATCATAGAGCTGTAAAAATGGGTTGGAACCCGCGAGACAATCTGGCCCACCATGGGTTCGGGCCGGGTTGAGTTGAAATTTTTTTTTTTAAATTTCAATACAGGTTGATTTTTTATTCAGCTCACTTAGAACCCGACTCACCCGGATTAAACCCGTAAGTTGGATTGGCTCACAAACCCGCAAATAAATGATTATACAAGTGTTTTTTGCTAAGTTGGGCTTTGCAATTAGGTCAAGTTAGGTTGTTTTTTTAGCCAGCACATAGATAATTTTGTATTTTTATGATTTTAGTTTGTATTAAAATTGTATTGAAGTTTATTTAGATTTTAATTTTTATTATTATAATTTAGTTTTAACTGAAAAAAAATTATTATTTTTTAATTAAGTGAGTCTGTGAGTCAACTCGTTTAACCCACTAACTCGTGGTGGACCGGGTCGGGTAAGTGATCAACCCCTGGTGGGTCGAGCGGGGTCGGGCTGCGTTACTCGTTTTGACAACTTTAAGTTTCAACAAGATACCATTTTCAAATTGAGTTCAAACTTCAGGGAGCAAAAACATATTTGTCCCAAAAATAATAATACTCTTTTCAACTTCTAAATATCAGCTAATTTAAATTTATTTATTTTTTAAATTAAGATGATAATCTTATCATTTCATCATTTGAAACACTATTTATTTAAATTCAGTTTTGTTTTAAATTACATTGATTATCCACAATAGAAAAAAATACACATTTACATATGTTTATACTATTTATAATAGTAAAAATGCCATATGAGGGTAATAATAACTTAAGATATAAATTACTAAAATAAATAAAAATGATTAACTGAAAATAAATTAAATAAAACAAATCAACACAACCAATATATAACCATAAATAAATTAAAAAATATAAATAAACGAGTTTAGTGTATAAAGATAAGTTAAAAGAAATATTTAGATAGGATGGGTACGTAAGAGATCAAATAAATAAATAAGACATGAACGTCGATTAAATTAAATTAAATAAATAGATATGAGTGATGTATAATTAAAGATAAATTAAATAATATAAACACAAATAAATAAAAAAATAACAATTAATCATAAATAAATAGAATAATATATAATTTAAAATAAATAAAATATAAATATAACCTGAGTTTATTAAGATTAATATAAAAATAGTTTAATTTTATTTTTTGTTATTTTTATAAGGTTAAAATTTCTTCTGATATCTTATTAATTATCTTATTGATTCGAGGGACACACTCAAATTTCTTCTGTTATCTTATTTCAACTTCTCGCCCATAAAAAAAATTAAACTTCTCCTTTTTTCTTTCTCTCTTTCTTTTACTTTATTTCTTTTGTTTTCACCATTTCTTCATTTCTTTCTTATCTGTGGCTTTATCCTTCCTTTTACAATTATTATAATTAATGCAAATATTTCTTTCATAGATAGATAAACGTCTTATCTTCTTTGTATTATCTCTTTCTTTCCTTTTTATTTTCACTAACTTACTTTCTCTTCTTTGTTTTATACATTCCTATTACATTCATACATATTTACCATATTTATAAGAATTCATCACATGTCCATTTAAATGCATGGTTATTCTTTTAAATCTCCTTGTATTTTTTTTTTCCGTTCTCTATTTTTTTCAAAAAAATAATGCTTTAACACGCACATATTAACTTTTTTCTTTTTACCATTTACTTTTATTATTATTTTTATTTTACTTAATTATAATATTTCTTAAAACTACTTGATTTATTTTTTAATGTTCAAACTACATATAGATAGAATATAAAATATTTAAAATAAAGATTTTCCAAATTGTATTTTTAAAAATAAGGATAAAATAAATTTTAAATTTTATTTTTAAAGACAAAGATAAAATAAACAATACATTTTATTAGAAGTAAGAACGTTGGAAAGTTCGTGGCATAAACAAAATCTCATTCAACTCAAAAAGTAAAATTTCAACAATTCTTCTAAATCTTATTGGACTTCTAATTGGATCTGATGCCAGTTTTAATTTTATACTTAAATCCATGTATAGATCGTGTATCCATAGTTTTTTTTTTTTTTTATTTTAATTTCTTATCCAACAATCGTTTGAACCCACTTTAATCCAAATATGTTTATCCAAATAATTTAAATCCGTACAAATTGATTTGCACACCTAATTTTATTTTTAGATATAATAGTTTCGAATAAGTTGAATTTTTTTCTCATGACCATCAAAATGAATGTCTCCTACATCGTAATTTGTGTGTTTGGAATGGTGAAGATTTGAAAGAAAGTAAGTAAATGAAATAGTATTGTTTGAATTAAGAAAAATATCATAAAATTTAAGAAAAAATGAGATGAAAATTTGTGAATTTTTATATATGATTTGATGGGTATGATAGATTAAAAAAATATTAAAAAATAAAATTATAAAATTATAATTTTATTCTTAAAAATAAATACGATATAAATTTAAATTTAAATAATAAAAATTATACTAAAATAAATTTCAAGTTATTAAAAGTGACAAATTCTGAATTCAACTTTTTACAATTTATCTTTAAAATTTTCAATTCAAATGTATTTTTTTATGTATTTCAAATTTTAATTGGAAGGTGGGTTAAAATCTTATAATAGTTTATAGAATAGTCATTTCAAAATATATTTAAAAAATAAAATTATATTTTAATTATATAATTTAAAATATCTTTTTAAATACATTATGAATTGTGTATTTGAGAATATATAATTTTTAATATAAATTTTGATTATAAATATACTTCTAAATCCGGAATTATATTCCAAATTGTTTCAATTCATATAGATAAATAAAAATCAATCCAACCCGAGTGCGTCATATATAGAAATTTTTTAATTTAGAAAATAATCTTTAATAAAATTTCTGATATGTTTTAATCATCTTAAATATTATTTTTTAAGGAAGAAACTGATAGAAACAAGGTAGCTTGGGGCCCAATCCAAGGAAACCACCGGCCACCTTAAACCGACGTCGGTTACCTCACGTTGCATCACTACAGTCTCTGTTACCCTCTCATCGTCTGCCACGTGTACCACGTTCTGTAACACAAATTAAACAATATTTAAACATTAGGAAAAACATACGCGTCGATTAATATCCCTCTTTTATTTTTTTCTAATTTTACACCCTCAACCCGATGCGTGGATGCGTTTGGAATACCCAGAAAAGGTTAATTATTATTTTTTATTTGAACATGTCTTCCTTGACCTCCCAAATCCCCAACCCAATCCGCACGCGCCATACAAGCAAATAAAGAATACCGCGTCCATGACTCAACAAAAATACGTGGCTCCAACGCTGCACGGGGGAGAGTGAGGGTGTTTCTATAATAACTTCAAAGCACCACTCTTCTTCTTTTCCACTTCTAACCCTAAGCCGCCTCCGCTTAAATAAAAACCTTTTACCCTCTCATCTCTTCACTCGTTCAATTTTCAACTACTCTCTTCTTCTTTCTTCTTCAATCTTCTCCCATCTGTATTCTTATCTTCTCCCTTGACCGTTCATTTTCTTCTGCAAGAAATCTTGCTTCGGTTCAATTGTTCTTCCAGATGGACGTTGCAGTTCTTCATCCACAGGATTTTCTCGCAAACAAACCACCGAACCACTACCAAGCCATAGCCCCAAACTTTTCCAACATGAAACTCCCTAACCCTAACCCTAAGTTCCAGCGGAGTTCCCGAAGCCGCAAGAAGCGGGCCGATCCAGTCCCACGAGACGCCCGTGGCCCGGCCCAACCCGCCAGGCCTCAGAAACACCAGCCGCAGAAGCTCGTCATGGGCCAGGTCAAAATCCTCAAAAGAGGCGAGCTACTTTCTCAAACGACGCCGGATCTACAACCGCCGACGGAAACCGTCGAGAAGGAGGTAACTACCGAGACGAAGATCATGGAGAAAAGCTTGACTTCACCTTCGACGGAGAAAGTGGAGGGCTTGTATGCGGGTTACTCGTTGATGGTAACGTCGCCGCCCCCAAACTCCGTTCCGTTACCGATTTTTATCACTAAGAAGTTCGCGGCCACGAACTGCGCCACGAGTGACTTACGGAAAATTTTACGACTTGATTTTCCTTAACCTGCTATGAATGAACGAAGATTTGGATGGAGGTTGTTGATGATCAGAGTGATATGGTGCTCGATCTACTCTTATTTTTTCAGCGGGTGGATCGAGTTCGAAGAATCTCTGATTGTGTAGCACTTTCTTCAGGTTGCATACATGTTTATAGTGTGATTTGGTTTAACCTTGCTTCTCTTAGAACCTTTGCTTTGTTATACTGATTCCTAGGTGGTTTTAATTTGGGGAGAGGCTTCTGTGTATCTGTGTAATGCTTTGTAGGTATTTAGGATATATTAGCATCCCCTATTTTGCTTTTTTTTTTCTTCAGTTGTTGTAGTTAAGTTTTATGTTGGTGTCATCGTGTCTGTTTAGCCTCATTCAGTATATGGTTCTGCGTCATTGTTTTAGTTATGCTCTACTCTAATCTTTTGTATGAAATAATTTAAAATTCAATTAAGTCAATATTAATTTAGGATATAGAAGCATCCACGAGTTTTTTTTTTTCTTTAACATTTGTAATTTATGTTTATTCCGATGTCACGTTTCGCCTCCTCACAGGCTATAATACGAGGGAAACTAGTATATGATTCTGGGTCATTGTTTTAGTTATGTTCGACCCCAATACAAAAGGTAATCGGAATCGCCGTGATTATTAGAAGTAAGCATCAAGATTTAAATTAATTTTGAATTGTGCACTATTTTATTAGGTTAAATTTGATTAAATTTGCAATTCAAATTGGTTAAAAATATTTTATGTCATTTAATTTGATTAAATTTGCAATTCAAATTGGTTAAAAATATTTTATATCATTCAAGAATCTTAGGAGATGAATTCTTTTATGAGAGTAATAATTTATAATTTTTTATTTTAATATACTTTAATATATTTATTTTTAAATTTAAATTTACAGGATAATAATTATATATTTATTAATTTTTGTACAACTATTAATATACACATATATATTCGAGATCATACTTTATCATTATAAAGTAATTTTTAAAAGTTTAATTAAATTTTAAATCTCCTAAATTTTTATTCTTTTTATGTTTTTCTCTTGGCCACTTTTCGTCTTGTTTTCTTCTCATTTTTCAAATGAATATTTAAACTCTTTAGAAATATTTATCTGCAAATCATCTTTAGAAATATTTTATCTGCAAATCATTTTGATGAAAAATTTTATATTGACTAGATATAGATATAAGAAAATGAATTCATATATCCGTCTTGTATTCAATAGATATAAATATAAGAAAACGGATTTACATATTCTCGTATTCATCCTCGCGAAGCATTAATTATAAAAATGATGTCTATATTTTAGATTAAGTATAATAACTTTTAAATAATTTATACATTTGACTACTTTTAATTGAAATATTATTCAAAAAACTAGATTTAATATGCCTAAGAAACGAGTAATGTTTTTTGTGTGTACCTTTTATGTATTTTTTATCTTAATAGATAATTATTATATTAGGATATATTTAAATATTATATTAAATGATAAGGTTAAATATGTTTTGGTCATTCGTTTTAGTGAAATTTAGAATTAGTCTCTCTTCAAAACTTTTGATCAATTTAGTATTTCATCTTTAGAAATATGTGAATTCAGTCTTTTTAATCAAATTTTGTTAAGTTTAGTTTATGTTTCAAACAAGTTTTATGGTAATATTTGAGTTAACATTAAAGAGAAAATGTGTCAAATGGGACTAAATTGCTCAAAAGTTTCAAAAAGAGATTATTTCTAAATTTCATTTAAATGTGAATGACCAAAAACATATTCAATTCTAAATGATATTTAGAAGTTGGGGGAAAATAATAATATTTTTAAGTTTGTATTATATTTTGAATAGAATAAACATGAAAAAATATTTATAAGTTTATAGAATAAACTCTTTAAAAATACAAAGAATAAACTATAAAAAACATATGGAGTATGTTCATTATAAATATAAACTAATGTATGGATATATTAGTCCAATATGTACTTTTAGACTCCTATAACTAGTATATCAACATAATTGTCTAATATCTAATGATAGGCTTGTCTGGTAAGTATATGGACACACTCATCTAATATTTATTGCTAGTATATGAACAAACTTTTCTAATATATTGCAAAATTTATCTAATAAGTGAATGAACATACTCGTCTAATGTGTATTAATAAACTTGTCTAATATGTGTATGAAAAAGTTTGTCTAATGTATATTATTTGACTCGTCTAATCAATATATGAATGACTTGTTTATTGTGTATTGTTAGACTGATATGATAAATTCATCAACAACTCGTCTAATCAAAATATTCTAAACTCATATAATCAATGTATGGAATGACTCATATAATATATTTTTGTTATACTTTTCTATTTATTGTATCTACAGTCTCGTCTAATGTATATTGTTAAACTCGTGTAACATTTTTTGCTATACTCTTCTAATAAGTGTATGGAAAGACTTGTCTGATGTGTATTTCTAAATTTGTATAATCAGTGCATCAACAAACTTTTCTAATATGTATTACTAGATTTGTCTCATAAGTACATGTACACACTCGTATAATGTGTATTGTTAGACTTGTCTAATCAGTATATGTTAGACTCATCTAATGTGTGTTGTAACACTCGTCCAATCAATAAGTTGACAAACTCGTCTAATAAGTGAATGAACAGTTTCGTCTAATGTGTATTAATAGACTTGTCTAATGTTATGAAAAGACTTGTCTAATGTATTTTTTAAACTCATCTTATCAGTGTATGAACAAACCAGTATAGTGTTTGTTGGTAAACTCGTATAATTAGTGTATGGGTGTACTTGTCTAATGTTTTTTAAACTCATCTAATAAATGTATGAAATTACTCATCTAATAATTTTTACTAAACTTGATTAATCAGGGTACATGCAAAGTTGTTCTATTAGTGTTTGTTTAGACTTGTCTAGGATGTATTACAAGACTCATCAAATTAGTGAATGAACAAACTCATATTGTATTAATAAACTTATCTACTTTCTGTATAGGTAGAATTGTCTAATGTATTTTGATAAGGTCATCTTATCAGTGTATGTTTTTAGTAGACTTTTAATCAGTGTTTGGGCAGACTCCTCTAATGAGTAATCATACACTCATGTAATCAATGCATGAAATATCTCGTTTAATATTTTTTGTTATACTTGTCTATTGATTATATGAACAACTTATTTATTTATACTTGTTTAATTAGTGTGTTGATGGACTTGTTTAATGTTTTTTTTTTTATATTTTTCTTTAATCAATGAATGGAATGATTTTACTAATATTTGTTTGTTATATTCATCTAATTAGTACATGGAGAGATTTGTTTAATATATATTATTATACTTGTCTAATTTTGTTTTTATACTAATCCAATAAATGAATGGACAAATGGATTAAATATGTATTGCAAAACTTATTTTGATAGTTTTTGTTATATTCAAGACCTGTTTATTTTTTCTTTACTTATTTAATTAGTGTATCAAAATTATCGAATGCGTGTTGTTAAACTAATTGAATTTTTTTATACTCATCTAATGTGTTTCTACATTCATCTAGTCAATGTATGTTTTTACACTAATTTAATGACAATGTAAATACATTAGTGATATATTTTAAAATAATTAATTTGTTAGCTTTTACCTTTTGTGTTTTACTACTAATATTATAAATCGTTACATTTTAAGGTCGAAAATAATAAAAAATAAACTAAAAGAATGTAAAACAGATTATATTATAAAACAAATATTAAGTAAAACAAAAACTTTTTACGAATATATTTTGTAAACCTTTGAAATTAACTATTAAGTAAAAAAAAAATCGTAGTATTACTTTTTATTACAAATATATATATTTTAAACCTTTGACATTAACTATTAAATATAATATTTTAATTTATTTTTTTAATTAAGTTTAATTGTAACTTATATTTACATGTTAAAATAATTGTTTTAAATTTATACATCAAATTACTACACCTAAATATTCAAATTATTTTATTTTTTACAGATGTAAAATATTTCATGTGTAAAAAATTATAAAGGTAAAAAATGCACAAAGTAAATTAATTTAAGTATTTAGGTGAAATGATTTGATGTATATATTAGGAAAAGTTATTGTAATATGCATATAAGTTATAATTAAACTTGTTTATTAATTTGATCTCAAATTGAAGAAGATGAAATTGGATCATTTTAAAGATTGAGTACTAAATTGAATAAAAAATGTAAATAGAAGATTAAATTGAAAACAACTATTACTACTGTCATTGTTACGTGTCATGATCGTAAGCTGTCACGTGGCACGATGGTAAAGTGACACATGGTAATTTTAAAATTATTTGAAAAAAAAATTAAAAAAATTAAAAAATAAAATAAAAATTTCACGGCTTGACATGTGACACGGTGTTAACTTTAACTAAAAAAACCAAATTAAATCTTTTTAGATAATTAAGATATTAAATTAAACAAACCAATTATATGAAGAAGAAAAATCAAGTTAATAAAAAAATTGAGTTACCAATTAACTAAAATCTATTTTTATTAGAGCAGTTTTAGGGGGCTTTTCCCTACACCTCCAATAATCTCTCCTGTACCCCAAAACCAAATTTTTTTCCATGTTTGCCCATGGTAAAAATTAAGAGTTACTATCTCTTTTACCGCATCTGCACCTCAAAACCATACACCCTTACCTTGCACCCCCAAAACGCACCCCAATAAAACACTAACAATCAGATTCCATGCACCCCTGTTGTGTTGCGCGTCTCTTCTCCCACAACTCTTCTCCCACACCGCCTCCACACACTCTTCATCCCTCTTCTCCCACATTCTGTTCTTCTCCCATTCTCCCACAGAGCTTCCGCAGACTCCTTTTCTCCTTTTTCCTTTCTTTCGCGCAACTCCACAGGCCCCATCTTTCGCTCTTCTCCGTTTTGTTTTGTTTTTTTTACTGAAACGGATTGTGAAATCCGTTTCGCAGAATGTTGAAACGGAACACACATTTCGTTTTAATTTTTTTTTATCGAAACGGATTGTGAAATCCATTTCGCAGAAAGCTAAAATGGAATACATAATTCGTTTCCTTTTTTTTATTTTATTTTCACTGCAACGGATTCTGGAATCCGTCTCGGAGGAGGCTGAAACGGAACCTGGAATCCGTTTTAGTGTTTTTTTTGCTTTTTCACCGAAACGAATGAGGTATTGGGTGTGAGAGAGATTGAGGGTAGGGGAGCCATCTGCGGCACACGAGATTTCAAAACCAGGGCTCCCACAGTAAGGTTGTTGCGTTCCTTGGATGTAAAAGGGAAAACTTATAGATTGGTTGTTGTTGGGACAGGTTTTGGGTGCACATGCAGTGAATTTAGGGTCGACTTGAGAGGAAGTGATTTGGGCAAGGAGGTAGAAGATGATGATGTAGGAATTGGTGATGCGAAAATAGAGGGGTTTCAGGATAAAAAATTGGGTGTTTGGGTTCATCATCTTTGAAGTTTTTTTTTGTTTGTTTGTTTGTAAGTGAGGATGAAGGAAATATGAACAGGGAGGAAAAGGAGTATACATTCTCTCCCCATTAACTTTTAATTAATAATCTCAACAAACAAAGGATATTTCTTCATTAATTAGAAACGGTGCCTTCCAACAGGCAAGTCGTACAAGTTGACAAAATTATTCTAAAACAACGGTGTTTTTAGTTATTCAAAATTGGTTGTGACATATAATATTCAGGTTGGGAGCATCTTTGGTTTCAAAAAAAGGATTTTTTTTTTTGTGAAACGGATTACAGAATCCGTTTCACATTTTTATGAAACGAAAAATCGTATTTCGTTCCACAAATATTTCAAATTTTTCGTGAAACGGAATACGAATTCTGTTTCAGAAAAATGTGAAACGGATTCTGTAATCCGTTTCACAAAAAAAAATTGAAAATTTTGTGAAACGGATTACAGAATTCGTTTCACATTTTTCTGAAATGGAATTCGTATTCCGTTTTACAAATATTTCAAATTTTAATGAATGCACAGTAATGAGGTAATGAGACAGAAAAGAAACGAGAAAAGAAATAGTATGAATGGGGTGCAGAGGAGTTGGCACAAAGTAAATGAAATTTACTGCATTTTATCCACTTACTTACTTTTCACCTATATATTAATAAAGAATATAATAGTAAATTTTGGCACCTATATATTAATGAAGGATATAATAGTAAATTTTGGGGTGCAAAAGAAGCCTCGGAGGTGCAGGAGAAGCGCCCGAGTTTTATTACAGTTTTCTCGTATTCTAAAACCCAATACTGTTTACAGATTGTGTTTCTTTTATGCCGGATTCAAAGGTTTATATCTGAAAATAATTCCCATTCTCCCAAATTTGTTTCTCTACGGTTTGAAATTTCTCCAAAACCACAACGATCTTTTCTTCATTCTTTGCTTCCTCACACTTACCTCTCCTTCTTCCTAATTCACCCTTTTTAAAAAAAACCTTACACGTGATTCCTTCAAGAAAACCCTAGTTAGCTTCCATGGCGTCCAAGAAGAAGCACTCGGAGGGCATCGCCTTGTTGTCCATGTACAACGACGAGGAAGACGATGAAATGGAGGTCGACGACGAAGAAGAAGATGCGAGAATAGGTATGGAAGAAGATGCCGCGGTAGATGCGAGATTTGCAGCGGAGGAAGATTCCGCAAATAGAACAGCGGTCCTTGATTCAGGTAAGGAGGGCGCTGATGAGGGGGCTTCAACACCGCCGAATAACAATTTAATTTCTCCACCGTCGGAGGAACCTATGATTAGTCGAAAAGGGGCGCTTACGATAGTTGATTACGGCCATGACGAAGTTGCGATGTCACCTGAGCCTGAGGTATTTCTGTTTAATTAATTGAACAGTGTTCACTCTCCTAAACTAGATATTTTGGATTATAATGTGATTCTTTTGCTGGTTCTGATAGCAGGAGGGGGAAATATATGGTAGCGGTCGAGTCATGATTGGGGAGCAGCTTCATGTCACCAATGGTGAGTTTAATTTTTGTTCGGCATTGAGTTATTATTATACTAGCTAACTGATTAGGGAGGTTCAATTTGCTTGATTATCATATTTTTTGGCTTCCCAACCATGTTTGTGCCAATAATAAATGTTTAAAAGGGATCAATTGAGTAGTCTTTTTTGGTGTCCAGCAATATTGCCTGTTTTATAGTTTTGTCATGCTGCTTATTCCAAATGAAATTTTGGACTTCTACAAATTTACTAGTAGATTTTTCTTTTTAAGAGAGCGAGTATAGGCACCATGTTAAAGTTGCCCTTTGTGACCTGTTGGTTGTAGGATCAAATCTGGAAACAGCCTCTCAAAAAGAAGTACAATGACCCTCCCCGAGCCTTCGTGAAGCCTTTTACACCTGGGCACCTTAGTTTTATATCACTCCTTTTTTTTAGAAATTTTATTAATTATATGTATATATATTCAACAACTTTATAGGACAAATCTTAAATGACTATTTTGTACTGTACATGAATGAATGTGCAATTTTGTATCACCAGAAAATTGATTATCCTACTATTCTGCTATAACATTTTGGAGGCTGGCTACTTTGTGCTGATATCTGAGATTAAAAACAGTGGTTCTTACATATTTGCACTATTTTTTCCTCATTGACACTTATGGATCAGATTAAGGTTTAGGATATATAGCAAAATTTTCTTGGTTTGAAATATTCCGTATATGTTGGTCCTTCCTTGGTTTTTTGTCAATGATTTTGATCAAAATGAGTGCATTGATGATTATGTTTCAATATTTGTTTTTGCTTTTAAAGTGCCGTGTAAATACTTTAGAATAATACCATGGTTATATTCAATTTTTGTTCAATTACAATACTATTTTTGTAGATGCATTTCTTTTTGCATCCTAGTACCTAATGTAACATGTTATTGCAGGGGATTTGCTGGAGAAGACACTATTAGGAACAACTTTGACACCTAGCAATCAAGTTAGCACTCCTCAGTTATCCGATGAAGCAGAACTGGGTGAAGGAGATCAGGATGATCCATTGGATAAATTTCTTCCTCCCCCACCAAAAGCTAAATGTTCAGAGGAGCTACAAGTAAGTTCTGTTAAAATGGTGTTGAATGATTTTGATGTATGATAAAGTAGCATATATTGCTTACTGCTTTTACTTTGGTCCTGTCCTCTGTTCTTTTTTGGGGCATCATAGTTAATAGTCACAAGAATCATAAGACAGTTCCTAAAGCCATGGATTTAGATTGCATTTATTAATATGCTGAATTGAACTCAGAATCACTTTAAATGCTTGCAAGAATAGTGAGTTTAGGGTTAATTGTGTGATTTGTGCAATTCAGTCCACACATTAAAAATTTTCTCTTGCATGTATCAATCTGATTCACTTTATGAAGTCAAACAATTTTCAATCAGGCTGAAATAAATATTTGTATTAAATGTTTTATCAAAGTTCTATCTTTCCAATCTAACAAAAGTGGGAGAAAAGAAGAAAATTTCTCTGGCCCATCTTTGTATGGCTTTTAGACATTGCATTGCAATCATTAATCAAGCTACATTGTATTTCTGGGTTATAGGATCTAAGAATCTAGGTTGTTTCTATTTTTTAGCTTTTTTCCTTTGATGGTTTAGTAGCTTTAAAACATTGAACTTCCTTCACACTGACTCCTATTTTTATTTCTATGACAGAGAAAAATAAATAAATTTCTGGAATACAAGAAGGCCGGAAAAAGTTTTAATGCTGAAGTTCGAAACAGGAAGGATTATCGAAACCCTGACTTCTTATTGCATGCAGTGAGGTACCAGGATATTGATCAAATTGGGTCTTGCTTCAGTAAAGATGTATTTGATCCTCATGGATATGATTCTAGTGACTTCTATGATGAAATAGGTATATAGCTGCTGCTTCTCTGATTCAAGTGTACTTTGCTCCTTTATCATCCATTCTGCCAGTGTCTCTGTATATTTTAGATTTATCTATATTTTTTTTTTCTCTGAGAAGCATGTGATTGTCGGTTTTTTATTTCCGTAAACTGATGTTTAATTCAAGTAAATTGCAGACCTCCCACATATTTTTTGATTTCAATGTTATATATATTTTTGGTTAAATTAACTGCAGAATGTGTTATGTCGTACATATTTTTTGGATTTCAATGTTTAAAATTTTCTTTAATTTTTCAACTGTAGAATGTGTTTTCTCCGTTTCATAGATACGTTATTGTTTAGACTGACTTTCAGGGATAACTTATTAAATCTTGTTTTGGTTGGAGTAATTATGTCATTCTTGGTCGTGAAGTATATTTGACCAAACCAAGTATTGTGAATAACTGTTAAGAGAAGTCGTGATTCTTTATTACGTTACTTTAAAGATGCCTCTGATTTTTGGATTTTTTCCTGCACCCTAAATAGTCAATTTTTTGGGTCTTTACCAAGTGAACAAAATACTTGTTTAGTTTGAGCTATTATTTTTGGTATGTTAAGGTCTGGTATCATTCATGGCATGCATTTGTTATTAGTTGTTTTGTAATACTTTTTATGATACATATTACTTAATGTATTGATGCTGTAGCTGTTGCGTTTTTCCGTTGACTACTCCTTTTTGCTCATGTCTCTTAACTATAACAAAGCAGAAGCTGATATGAGGCGCGAAAGTGAGAGGAAAGAGCAAGAGAAGAAGAAAGCACAGAAAGTTGAATTCATCGCAGGGGGCACGCAGCCAGGAATTGTAGCTAGCGCTCCTAGGATTAGCATGCCTGTTGCAGGTTCAGAAACCTCCTAATCTATTTATGCAGTGTTTTGAAGTTCTTCCTTAGAAGTCATTTTCACATCTTTATTCTTACAGTCTTTTTTATTGACTTTTTTTTGCCATAGGTGCTTCTGCTGTGACTACAAGTGGTTTGCCTTTGGTGCCTCCTACTGCTGATTCTCGGGATGGTAGACAGAATAAAAAATCAAAATGGGATAAGGTATTTTTTCTAAACACATGCAATACTTCTAAGATATTCTCCTTTGTGCTTATGAAATTTCTGTGACAGGTGGATGGTGATAGAAAAAATCCTCTGCCCTCTGCGGGGCAGGATTCTGTGTCTACCATTGGGACTCATGCAGCACTCTTATCTGCTGCTAATGCTGGTGGTGGATACATGCAATTTGCGTAAGTTGTTTAACTAACGATCTTGAATTTTCATATACATTGTAGTTCTATCTTGATTCTTGTTATGCTTTAAATTTCTAAGATTTAATTTTTGGTTTGACATGTCTTGTTGTGTTTGATACCATAAATGATATTTTGTTGATCAGGCAACAAAAACGGCGGGAGGCAGAGGAAAAAAGATCCAGTGAAAGGAGATTGGAAAGAAGATCCTGAGCTGAGCCATTCATTGCTACTAATATATTTGTTGTGCTTTCACAGAACAAAACTGGAATGTTTAGAAAAAATGTAATTGATGTCATCGGGCCTTGTTCAATTCAATAAAAATATTGACAATAGTTGTTGGATAGAATCAGTGTTTACAGTAATTAAGCAGGAATTTATGGCAAGAATTAGGAAAAGACATTTTTACAAGAAACGAGGTTTAGCATAGGAAGACAAAAGGGAATGGTCCCAGTTAGGTATGTAGCAGGATACAATCCAGTGGGATTGTGGAAAATTGTTTTGTTCGTAGTGACGGTCAGTTCAAAAAGCAGCACTCTGTTTCTGCTTTCCAGCTATTTCTTTTTCTATAATAGTCTGCTTCTTTGTTTTACTAATTTAATAAAATATCATAGTTTATGTACAGATGATATAAAATACTTTTATATTGTAATCTAATTATAAACTGTTAGATATAGTAAAGTTACTAATTTTTACAATAATTATTTTAAAAATACATATTACAAAATTTAATTGGTTGACTTGACAGTATAGGTTTTTTAATCATAACTTCATTTGTTTAATAAACGTGTCATTTTCACATTCTTACTTGGAATTGTGATGTGCAGTAGGAGAGAGTTGGTCCTTCCACATCCCATTCCAACTTTTGACCTAAACTCTCTTCACTCGTACAAAGAGCCACAATGATAATTTAGATATTTTACTTAATTATAAGTAAAAATGAAATCAATCCTTTTTATTCTTATTTCGCATGGCTTTTCTAATTAAAAAAGTAGTTAATAGATTTATAAGGCAGAGTAATATATATCTCTACTCAATCATATTGTTAATGATATTTTAATAATTAAAGAGGAATGATTCGTGCACAAGAGCATATTCTTGATATTTTATTTTGATTATCGCATGAAGAAGTAGAAAAGAGTACAAGAGAAAGAAAAGTGAAATTTTGTCAATGTTTAGATTAGAAAAGATATAATGAAAAATTTAATACCAATTTAACAAGAAAGGCTATTATATATTAAGTTACAATAAAACAATTTTTGATAAAAACTTAATTAAAATAGCTAAATTTATTAAACTTTAATTAAGTTACCATTACCTAATCTGATGTGGGACACGATATATGGAACATGTTCACATTTTCTTGCGGTGCTTTTGTGGGGAACTCAAAGTCAAAAACCATCTTTTACTTTTACCCTGTTTCTCAGTTATTGCAGGAGCAACAAAATAATTAGAAACCAAACCAAACACAGCATCTAATATTCTTCATCTTCAATCTCTAATCACATTTTTCTGACAACCTTCTGCTTCCTTTCAATTTGCCTATCAAGTTTAAACCACTTTCTTCAGTTTCCTCAAAATCATGATTCACTTACTTTTGTTCCCATTGAATGAGAAAAAGAGAAAGTAACATAAAAGGAAAAGAGAAAGAGCCTTGAAGTGGTCCTATTTATATGGTTTGGTTTGTCATGCAAGGGCTACCACTTCCACTAAGGCTCCTCTTTTTATGACTAACTAATCATTTTGCTTCTTAATTCCATATGCTTAGGAATTGTGCCCTAAGACGTAACTTTGTTTCTACCATTAATTTGCTTCTTTTCTTCACTTTTTTTTTCTCCATAAAGATAACTTACTACACCTTTTTCAGACCCCTTTTATCATGTGGGATGGGAATGCATTGTGTAATGTCTCTTACTGAATTCTTTAAATCTGTTGCATTCAAGGAAAAATATCACTTTGAATATTCTATAAAAGAAGTTTTATTAAAAGCATTTTTTTTTCCTTCCTTGACCTTTCTTCGGATGTCTAGAATAATATGAGATAAGGTGATATTTATTGACTTTTTTTAGCGATTGTAACTTCTTTTTCCCCTCCAAAATAAAACTAAGGTTATTTTTTAATAGTTTTTTTTTACCAATTTCCATTATGTTATTTAGATAGATATATGATTCATTACATACACTTTCTCTCAAAAGTTCCTCCCTTTCCTTTTTAAATGGAAAAGAAAAAATAATCCATAAAAAAAGATTTTGACTACTTTAAATGTTAATATCCTATCAGCTATCAACCACACTAAGGTGGTAATAAATTGAACTTTTTAAATTTTAGTCTAAACTTGATCTCAATGAAATAAAATAAATTGAATTTATAACATAGAAAGATTTTAATCAGATAATTTAGATTTTTCATTCAACTTAAGTTCGATTAAATCTATTTTGTTAATTAGATTAAATATGATGTGGGATAAAAGACTTGATGTGGAATCAATCCTACTCAGCTTAACATGCTATTGATTCGATATATCAGCGTAGCACATGCCCAACTTACCTTGACCTGACCAGACCTGATTCTTCTCAATCTCACTTGAGTCTAATTAGACTTGAACTCAATCAGACTCAACTCAATTTGGGCTCAAACCAACCTTATCTTCACCATACTCCTATTGATTTAGGCTTAATGTGTCATTGACTCAACTCAACTTAGGTTTGGAATGATTCATCACAACATGAACTTGGACACACTTGACTCTGGGTCGACTCGCCTCTATATGGACTTTTAGGCACACTTGACTTGACCCATGTCCAAACCAACTCTATTCAACTTGTGTGTTCAACTTATGTTTGACTGTCTTATCTTGATCTGTGACTGACTAACTCGTCTCGACTTGGGTTTGAGTTAACTTGACTCAACCTACACCCAAGTTGACTCAATTTAACTTAGACCCAAATTGATTTGACTTAGCCTACGTTTGAATTAACTCAACCCAACCTAATTCCAAATTGACCTAAATGTAGATTGACTTGACCAAACTTAGGTGTATGCGATTCAACACGAGCTATATTTGACCAATTAGTGTTACAATGATAAAAATGTATGATATTTATTATTTTTTTCTTATAAACCATCAAACATAAAATTTTATATATATATATATATATATATATATATATATATATATATATATATAAAAAAATATATAAAATATATATATTTTTTTATTTAAATATATAATAATTTATAAAATAATTTTTATATGGTTACGTTCCCATCTTCCATGAAAGATTGCAAGCCAAAAACATAAACTGATGTAGACAAATAATGTTATCTGGTAAGGGAGAACGTGCTCAGCAAAATGAGTTTAGCCAATTAGTTGGATTCCCTAGTAACATGCATAAAACGTATTTTAACCTGTAATAACATGATATAATGGTAGTTTTATATAACACCGAAATTTATTTAATAGTTAAATTGATGTTATGTAAATTTTTAATATGTCAAAATAATAACTTAAAAGGCTTCATTACCTTGCTCCTTTTTTAAAGCCATAGTTTTTATGATTATAAAACAGCAATTACATTATTTTCGTAAATCTCTATATATAATAGCTAGTATTTTTTTAAAGAAAGAATAATAAAACCAGGTTATTATACAAAAGTCGTTTATTTTCTAATCTAACATAATTGAAAAAAAAAGACACAATTATATCTTAAAGTTCTAAAATAACTAAAATCTAGGAAATTTTTTTAAAATAATGACATTACAAGGACAAAGTGAGTATTAGTTGAAATTTATTAAAGGTAAGAATTATAAATAAATTCCTCTATTTCAAAACCATATGGGTGGAAAACTTTGCATGTATCTCTCTTAATAAAAGATTAAATAAACGGCTCACACTAATAATTGCCGGAAAAGAAAAAAAATTAAATTTGGTGTTCTGTAAAAGAAAGAAAGGGACAAACAAGATTTAGACACAAAATAAATGCCAATCCCTCAGATTTACTCATCCTAGTTGTACTTAATGTCCGTTTTTCACTTTGCCTGAAATTTTTAATTATTATTCTCAGGATCATAATGCACTTGCAAACTCAGTTCTGCAGAATCCGAGTTGCAAAAATTAATAAGAACTGAAAGGCAACGGTAACATTTTTAATTCAGAATTTTGGAAGTTCCTCAAGGGCCACTCTGGGGATATGGAAAAGTTAACGGCACCGTACCTTCAACTTGTATAAATCATAAATCAAAAGCAAATAGAAAAAATGACAAAGATTGAGGTTGTGTTGAACAGAGCAATTTCTCTTCCTCAGTTGCGTTGTGTTGTGTTCTGTTCTCACACCATTTTCTTACTCTGTAATCGCCCACTCTAAAAAAATATTTCTCTTTCTCTCTCTTGCTCCCATCATTCTATTGGCCCTTCTTTTCACTTTTTCAACTTCATACATTGACTAACTCTACCTCTCAGTATTCTCACACTGTAGACCAAAGATTCTAGCTTTCTATCTACCTTTCTTTCTCTCATTCTCTCAAGGTTCTCTTTAGTAAGCATTGAGGTTTGGAGGCAAAAATACAGTTGCAAAGGAATCATGGCAACTCCAAAGCCAGAGGAGATAAGCCACCCACCAATGGACCAACTTCAAGGCTTAGAGTACTGCATAGACTCAAACCCTTCATGGGGTATGCTCTCACCTTTAGTCTAATCCTTCCTCAACTGCATTTTCAGCTTCATTCAAAGATTGAATCTTTTTTCTTTTGGGTGTGTTTCATGAGAGTGACGTATCTGCTTTCTACTGTTAACAGTGGAGTCAATAGTGTTGGGTTTCCAGCATTACATTTTGGCCTTAGGAACTGCAGTCATGATTCCTTCATTTCTTGTGCCTTTGATGGGTGGAACTGATGTAAGCCATTCCCAACTTCGACACCCTTTGCTTTGTTTCTTCATTTTTTTCTTAATATTTTTACGTATGGTGAAGGATGTTGCGAAATCTCTACTGAGGAGGATCGGAGGAACTTTTTGTTTTGCCTTTGTATTGTTTTATTTTTTTTGTTTTATGCATTTTGTTTTGGCATATCGTAATCATATGCTGAAATGAGCTGAGTGGGTCCTACAGAGAAGAAAATTGTTGATCCTGAAAGTGAAATTTCCTCGTGGTCTTAGTTTCAATTTGCATTGTCCTGTACAGAGAATTGATATTGATATTTCAAACATTGATACAATGATTCAGGATGATAAAGTGAGGGTGGTGCAGACACTGCTTTTTGTTGAAGGAGTTAATACACTTCTGCAGACACTCTTTGGAACCCGGTTGCCAACAGTGATAGGAGGGTCTTATGCATTTATGGTCCCCATTATATCGATAATTCACGATTCCTCACTGACAACGATAGAGGACCCACATTTGGTTTGTTCATTTCTCTAATTTTTGGTTCCCGCATTTCAATTATAAGTCGATTATACTATAAGTTGTGCACAATACAACCTCAACAATTTTGCTTCTCGGAAGTTATTACATTCATTGTGATGTAAGATTACGTGTAATTCTTCTGAACAAAATATATAGGTCAAATTGTAGCCTGTTGAATAGAATGTGAGTTTAAGCATTGAAGTTTATTTCAAGAGATTAATTAAACTCTAATGCCTTTTATTTATCTGCAGAGATTTCTAAACACCATGAAAGCAGTACAGGGTGCAATGATAGTGGCATCGAGCATACAAATTATTTTGGGTTTTAGTCAATTATGGGGCATTTGTTCTAGGTAAGCTCTTATAACTGAAATGCATATGTATAGATATTCTTCCTGTTGGGATTATTAGGTTATAATCTTCAAATTATAAACTGGTTTTATTAGGTTGAGTTGTTCCACACATGAAATACTTATATTCTTCTTGTTTTATTGAACAGGTTTTTCAGCCCTCTTGGAATGGTTCCAGTAATTGCATTAGCTGGTTTTGGGTTATTTGACCGAGGCTTCCCTGTGGTATAACAATAACCTATTTATCTCTGATCTAAGTTAAAAAATATAATCCATCTCTCCTTCTCTCTTGCTCTTTACCATTGTTTTTGGAATTTTTTCAGGTTGGTCATTGCGTGGAAATTGGAATTCCCATGTTAATTCTGTTTGTAGCCTTCTCTCAGGTACCAATCAAATTCACATTGATAGTTCAAGTAAGCTGATTAAAGTAACCTGTGTCAAATATCTCAAGTGAACTTTTCAAACTTCACTCTAAAATGAAGTGTTTTTAACAGAAACACTCTTTGGTGTTATGACTTCGAATTTGAAATCATGCATGATAACTATGTGGGGAGGGCCATTTATTGTGCATGTCTAATGTTTGTTGATTTTTCTCTATTGATAATGCAATAATTAATAACAATGTTACGACTTTTTCTGTTTACAGTACTTGAAAAACTTTCATACTAGAGAGCTACCTATACTAGAGCGATTTGCCCTACTAATATCAACCACAGTGATATGGGCATATGCACATCTGTTAACAGCTAGTGGAGCATACAAACACCGTCCTGACTTAACCCAACATAATTGCAGAACAGACAGGGCCAACCTCATTTCTTCTGCTCCATGGTTTGTACCAGAAACATCTCTTAAAAACAGTTGAATTTTTAGTCATAGTTTAGGTGCATGCTGCAGTTTTGAGCTGTTGCCATTGACTCTTGAACATGTTGTCACAGGATAAAGATCCCATACCCTCTTGAGTGGGGTGCTCCAACATTTGATGCTGGTCATGCTTTTGGAATGATGGCTGCTGTCTTAGTCTCCTTAATTGAGGTCAATGCAACATAGTCTCTGACATTCTTCTTCTAACACATTCTATATTATTGGTTAACAATTATTCACAGGATTTCCTAGTTTTCAGTGAATTTCAACTGAAAACAAGTTCTTACAAAATGTGTCACTGTCATTTTTGTTACTAAAGATGGTCCTGATGGAAATTCAAAATTGTTGCAGTCAACTGGAGCATACAAAGCTGCATCAAGACTAGCAAGTGCGACACCACCTCCAGCTCATGTTCTGAGCCGTGGTATTGGTTGGCAGGGAATTGGAATATTGCTGAATGGCCTTTTTGGAACACTTACCGGTTCATCAGTTTCTGTGTAAGCGTCACTCATAATTTTTCGTAGTTTCCAATTTTATGTGTCACAAACTGATTCTCATAGACCATGATCCTTGACAGAGAGAATGTGGGGCTTCTTGGAAGTACTCGTGTTGGGAGTCGAAGGGTCATTCAAATCTCAGCTGGTTTTATGATATTCTTCTCAATGTTAGGTGAGTGGCAATTATTCATTTGCAGTTATTCAGTGGCTGACACTTACATTGCACAATTAACATATTTATTGTTCAGGAAAATTTGGAGCTTTATTTGCATCAATACCCTTCCCCATTTTTGCAGCAGTGTACTGTGTTCTGTTTGGCCTTGTGGGTGAGTATCACCACTTCACCAATGGCTGAGTTTAAACATTTATTTTCTTTCTACCTCTCTCCTTTTATGACAGTTTTTTCTTTTTGCAGCTTCTGTGGGGCTATCATTCTTGCAGTTCACTAACATGAACTCAATGAGGAACCTTTTTATTACTGGTGTAGCTCTTTTCTTAGGGTTTTCTGTTCCTGAGTATTTCAGAGAGTACAGTTCAAAAGCCCTTCATGGTCCTACTCATACAAGGGCTGGATGGGTGAGTTTCTTGTTTCATTTCTCATTTTGAGTTTTTCAATGGATCTCATTCATGTCATAAAACTCCTTATAGAAGTGAACAATTGTGCATGTTCTGCTTCTGGAACATATCATACTTATTTTGTGTTTCCTTTGTTTTTTTTTTTCAGTTCGATGATTTCCTCAATACTATATTCTTCTCATCTCCTACTGTTGCATTGATTGTTGCTGTGTTCTTGGACAACACTCTTGACTACAAGGACAGTGCCAAAGACAGGGGAATGCCATGGTGGGCCAAGTTTAGAACTTTTAATGGAGATGGCAGGAATGAAGAGTTTTATACCCTTCCTTTCAACCTTAACCGGTTTTTCCCTCCTCGGTAGGAATCTTATATACCATCGAAAAAGATATTAGAAGAGGAAAAACATCATTTCCAGACAAGGTTTGCATGTGGTTGGTGTTTGACTTAAGCATGAGTGTTCTGTATCATATTGCAGATTTATGGAGAAATTGATCACACACCTCTTCCTTGCCTCTTCATTAACTACTTGCAGTTTCTTCTTAAAAATGTTAAAATTCAGTCTAAGAAAATAAATAAAAGGGAATTGAAAACACAAAAAAAAGTGATTCAGTAGATCAAATCTATTTAAGGATTTAATTATGCTGTTCCATAATCCATCTTCATGCAAAACACAAATAATTTCAGGAAACGTCAGATGTAGTTTGAGAATGCATATTATGGTCTTTCATTCATGAAAGAGTTCTGTTTTTTTTTTTTTTTTTTACATTTTATAAGAAAAATATTTTTATTTATAATAAAATTTTTTTTTTTTTTTTATTTTATTTTTTTTAATAAAAAAAAAAATTTTGTTTTTTTTTTTTTTTTTTACAGTTTATAAGAGATTATATATTTAATTAATTAGAATTCTAATAAATATTTATTTGACATGTTAAGAATTTTTTAAATTTATTAAAACAAAACTTTAAAAATCATCTCATGCACAGCACTTTATTTGTATCTCATTTCATGCACCGATTCTCCTCTCTTCCCACAAACACAGCTGTGAGTTTGAAAGCACAAAAAAACCCATCATAGTGCATGCAAAGGACACTTGATGTAACCCCACACACCTGATCATCACATTCTCTAAACTCTTCTTTGTTTTCTACAACGAACTCGAAAATTTCTTCCTTATCAACTTCTTAAAAAATAAAATCACATGTTAATTGATTTTACATAAACTATACAAAATATTTTATTTGTTAATTTTTCTTAAAAAAATCAGAAATAATTTATTATTATTATTATTACTATTATCATTACCATAATAATAATAATAAATTTATTTCAATTTAGGATTTGGATGTCTTAGGTTTTAATCTAGAATTAGGTTATATCAAGCACATTACAACATTTTATGTTAAAAAATATGTATACTAACACATTTATTATACTTAAATATTTGTTAGTTAATCAATTATATTGTTGTAGCTCTACATTGGCATCAAATATTTTTTTTAACCTTTAATTAATCAAATTAATTTTTTGACCCATTTACAATAATTATTCAAATGATTGATGTACAATACGTTTCTATAACGACACTTTAACATACCGATACTTTTACTAAGGAATAAAATTCCATATTATAACTATATATATATATATATATATATATATATATATATATATATATATATATATATTCAGAACGTGTTGTGATTTTGATTGCTTTTTTTTTTCAGAAATTCTGTCCCTAAAATTTAGTAACTTTGGGATATAAATTGAAAAGAAAAATCAAAGTCTACAAATTTTATGATTATTTTTTAGAAAGGTGACTCCGATTAATTAATTAGTCTAAATTTGACTTGGACGTGTCATAGACTTTTAATGAGTCAAGTGATTTTAACATTTTTTTAGAATAAATATATTTTTACGTACGACTTTTACAGTGAGATAACTCATCAACTATAACTCGACATTTTTGTTTTTTTAAAACCAATAATTAATGAGAAACAAAAGGGTTATTTATCTTATTGTAAAAAAAAAAAAGTTGATTGTTTAGGGTGATGTCTGAAACAGGAGTAATGATATCATATGCAACAATCATTCTAAGACGAATTCCGCCGACGTTAACATGAAAAAGCAAAAAACATGAAACTCAATTATCATTATTGATTTTCCTCAATGAAGAAAAGAAGGTAGCGTTATGATTGTTCATTACCTTTTCTATTTATTAATAGTTTAATTTTCATTTTTTAATTCTGATTTTTGTTTAGCATACCTAATGATTATGATTAACAGTGAGGTCTTCCTAATGTGCAAAGTTAGTCAAGGAAATTGGGAAAAGTCCAAAAAAAATTAAATGGAAAAGAAAAGAAAAAAAAAAGACAGAGGAAAGAAAGGAGAGCTGGAATCACATGGACTTGTCTTTCTCTTGCTGGGACCTCCATTGAAATTTTCTTCTCTCCCTTCTCTCTTAATCATTCTCTCCTTCATCTCCTTCTCATCTTCTTCTTCTCCCATTCTTAGATTAGATTCGTCTTCTTTCTTCTCTCCCCTCTGCCATGGCTGAGGATAAGGTACTTTTTCTCCCGGAAAAAAATGTGTTTTTTTTCTTTGTATTGTCTGGTTGGTGAGAAAGCTGAGTGACCCAGAAATGGGAGAGTTGAAAATGTCTTTGTGATTTCTGCTGTGAAGAGGATGAACCTGGAACTTTTTTGTCTGGGATGTGTGATTTGCGTTTCTCTTTCTTTCTGTTTGCTTGCACAGTTAAAAAGGGGGAGTTAGGGTTTGTTATTTTTGGGGGAATTCGGTTTCTTTCAAAAAATATGGTCTTCAAGCTTGATGAAGAAGACCCCTCTGGTTCATTTTGGCGTTGATCTGTGGGTTTTGTGAGGTTTCATTTTATATATTTTGGGGAGAGACTCCGAGATTTGTTTTTTGCATATACTTGTATCGGTATTTGATCGTGCTTGTTATGATCTTGTGTTGGTGTTGGACTACCAAGTGTCAACGATTTTTGTTTTCTGTTTGTCTGAACTTATGATCATTTGCCAGTTATTCACCAGATTAGATTTTGTTTTTCTGATTCTGATCAAATATCTTTGTCTACCCCTTTCCCTTAAATATTTGCTCTCAACATTTTCAACTGAAGTTTGTCCTCTGAACTTAGTGATGCTATAGTTCTTGGTTCCTTGTATTTAATTTGTTTCGTAGCTTATATCCTTAAGTTGCTAACCTGGTTTTTTACCCGATTCACATCGTTTATGAAACGTACCTGAGTTATTCGATGAGCTGTTGAAATGTGATGTTCTAATTTTGTATCATGTAGATGATCTTAGTCTTTACCTAGTGTGTGTTTTTTTTTTCATGTCTGCCAATTAGTTAAATATATTCTTCCAAATTTTAGCTTCCTTCTGAAACCAAACCATTTTGAAATATTTTGTGAAGAAGGTTAAAATTCTTATATTTTTTATAACTTGTTTTAAATACGATTATTTTAACAGGAGATGTCTAACTCTGTCATCAATGGCAATGATTCTCTCACTGGTCACATCATATCTACAACTATTGGAGGCAAAAATGGGGAACCTAAACAGGTATTATCTTTGTGAATTCCTGTTTGCCGCTAATATCAGTCTTATTCAATTTTTTTTCTTGGTTGTTAAAAGCACCTTTACCACACATATCCTCGATTGTGAGTTTAATGTCTTGTTCAATGATTCTTCCAGACTATTAGTTATATGGCAGAACGGGTTGTAGGAACTGGGTCATTTGGAATTGTTTTTCAGGTATGCTATTAGCTCAATACTAGATTCGTTACTCTTACTATCTCCGCCTGTTTTTCCTCTGCTGATAATTATTTTATCTTAGGCAAAATGCTTGGAAACTGGGGAAGCAGTGGCAATTAAAAAGGTTTTACAAGACAGGCGATACAAGAATCGTGAACTGCAGTTAATGCGTGTGATGGATCACCCAAATGTGATCACTCTGAAGCATTGTTTCTTTTCCACTACAAGTACAGATGAACTTTTTCTTAATTTGGTGATGGAATATGTTCCAGAGTCCATGTATAGAGTCTTGAAACACTATAGCAATGCTAATCAGAGAATGCCCATCATCTATGTGAAACTTTACATGTACCAGGTATGCTGCGTACTTTCTGGCATTTCATGAATATCTCTGATTTATTTGCTCGGTGTCTGATATTAAAAGATTGTTAAATGCATGCAGATTTTCAGGGGGTTGGCTTATATCCACACTGTTCCCAAAGTCTGCCACAGAGATTTGAAGCCTCAAAATATACTGGTTTGTTGACATGACATTGTTGTGCCTGTGTGTGTATATGGGGGTGTATCTAATGAGAGGCCTTTGTTTGTGATGGTTTGAGAAATAAATATTGAGTATCGATCTTATCATGAATGGTTGAGATTTAAACTCAAGTCATCTGAGTTTTTGAAAAAAATCTCATGACTATTTTATGCGTTTATGTGACTTTAAAAAATTTCGAATCCTATCCATTCATTTATTGTTGTACGGCTCAAATTTGTTCTCTCTAATCTCACACTTACAAAACTGGCTTTGTCACTATATAATATGGTGAGAGGAGTTAAATTTGGCTATACAATCATACATGGATGGTTAAGATTGTGTTAGTTTTTATCTTAACCATTCATTTGAATGTGGTTGGGGATTTGCTCTTCTCACTTGTACGCACCCTATATATGTCAGTTCATTCTTGAAAATGGTAGTTATTTATGCCTTAAATGTAATTCTGTGATTCCAGGTGGATCCTCTTACACACCAAGTGAAGCTATGTGATTTTGGAAGTGCAAAAGTTCTAGTACGTTGACCTCCTTATTTTGCTTTGATGTGCTTAAAATTTGTCTGTTTTTTCTAGGCATCATTATCTTTTGTATTGATGGCGTAATAACTTAGTGTGTCAACCAATAATCTATCAGTTGCCATAAATTTTTGACAGTCTGGATGAAGAGGGTCTGATTTTTACACTCTTTTTATTATGGTCCATTGTATTCATGTATTGGTCAGCTCAACAGCAAGCTTTGAAGCTTTGTTTTAAGATTTTCTTTTTATATTGTATTAAACATTTTGATTATTTTTCTTGGCGTTTTGCAGAAACAACATATTTTAAAATTTTGGGAGGTTTTTGTTATGTTCTGTATGCTTTCAAGTTATGCATTATTATTGAGGATCATTTACTAACCGTCAATTTTGTCTCATCAGGTCCAAGGTGAAGCTAATATATCATACATATGTTCGCGATTCTATCGAGCACCAGAACTTATATTTGGTGCCACTGAGTATACAAGTTCAATTGATATTTGGTCAGCTGGCTGTGTCCTTGCCGAACTTCTTTTGGGCCAGGTCTGTGTTATTGGTTTGTTTTCATTAATTTGTATTACTAAATACTATTATGTAAATCTATCACAAAGTGATGTAAATGTTCTCTTGATTATCTGCTCCCTGTGTGTTATCTGAAACAATTTGATCTTTCGCAGCCATTATTCCCTGGCGAAAATGCTGTAGACCAGCTCGTACATATTATAAAGGTGCAATTGGTGTTATCATGTGTAGTATGTTTCATTAGTCATGTAATTATTCCTTTTCATCATCAGTCACCTTTATAAAATTTTGTATTGTAGGTGCTTGGCACACCCACTAGAGAGGAAGTGCGCTGTATGAATCCCAATTACAATGACTTTAGGTTTCCACAGATAAAAGCACATCCATGGCACAAGGTCTATAATTTTCTCTTCTTTCATATATTAGTATGAAATATTCCTGGCATTCTAACTCCTCGAAATTGTGTGCAGATATTCCACAAAAAGATGCCTCCAGAAGCTATTGATCTTGCATCTCGGCTTTTGCAATACTCCCCAAGTCTTAGGTGCACTGCGGTAAGTGAGGCTGGCTCCTCCCCAAGTCTCAGCCTATATCTATCCTGAGTTTGATTAACTAACTGGTGAATGTTGTTATCTAGAAAAACTTGCAAATTAATTTAAAAAACAAATATCTTTGTTATGCAGCTTGAAGCATGTGCTCATCCTTTCTTTGATGAACTCCGGGAACCCAATGCCCGCCTGCCAAATGGTCGTCCATTCCCCCCTCTATTTAACTTCAAACAGGAAGTAAGTCCTTAAAACATATTTCTTGGTCATATTTGTACTCTGCTAGTAAATTATTTGTACAGACCAATTCAAGACTATGAATAAAATTGATAATAATTAGAAAAAAAAGTTAAAAAACACCTTGAAGCCTGGTAAGGGTCTGTACATCGACAGATGCTTTAGGGCTGCCTGGTAATCTGAATATTGCCTCTTCCATTGGGCAAGGGATGCTCATCCTGAACCCATCTGTGTAAAAAATAATTTTGAAGTGTTCTCTTTTACTGCCTTTCTTTCTGTGTTTGTGAATTAGGGTACACAAAGCAGTACATATATATATATATGAATTGTGTTCCTTGTACAATCCTGATAAACATCCAAGCTAAACATAACTGATGGGCAAGTGTATTTTTTATTGTCCCTTTTGACAGTTAACCGGAGCATCTCCTGAGCTTGTTAATAAGCTGATACCTGACCATGTGAAGAGGCAAATAGGGCTGCAATTTGTTCATCTTGGAGGATCGTAATGATAAGCTTAGGGGTGATTGTGGGATACCATTATTTTTGTCTAAATACCATGTTCTGTGGCCTGGCCAATGTAGTTTGAAGCTGAACCGGGACTGAGATTTGGGAAGCTGGATGGCTGCAGTTGATCCGTCAGTATATGTATTACCTTTTGATTCTCTATTGGTACCGGTGGATCTTTATTTCCCCAGGAAAATATAGCCTTGTTTATTGTCGAAGTCTACATGTCATATAGTAGGAGTATACTTGACCTGAAATGGTCATATCAGAACTTAGAATGCTTGAACTGTACGGGGAAAACTAAAGCCTTGGCTGGAAAGAGGGGAGAAGGGTCCCAGAAGAGTTTTGATGGTGGGGTTGTTGGTTGCCTTTGCTTTCGTTTCCTCATGTTAATATGTGCCTCATTTTGCAAATGCTGCACACCCAGTTCCTTTCCTTGTCAAATGTAATGTGCTATTTATCTGTTTCTTCAAGGCCGTTTTCTATTGTTCCAAATTTCATTTTTATTTCATGAATCCGACTTCCTCAAAGTTTAAGCTCTTTTTTGCTAATATCAGTTCTCGTGATTTTTTTTACAATTTGAATCTTAAACCTGATGTAATCTATAAAGTAACTGAATCCATGATGTTTGTTCAATCATTTTTTTTTTATTAAATATAACTACTAGCAAACAGGTATTGCAAAAGGACTAAGAATTTTCTACAATAGACAAATGAAAATTTCCAATTCCAAATCCATATGTGGGGTGGAACTTTCCTGAAACGTAGAAGGAATTACTACTACATGTTCATGCAATGGACTAATTCTTACGTGACATTTTAACATGTTATGTAGAGAATGATGAAGACTATGAACTGATTCCAATCTGACCAAAAGGTTTGTCTGACATAAATAAGATGGGATTCCTTGCAAACAAAATGAAAAATTCCGATAACATGAAATTTGTATGCCAAAACATGAAAGGTGACTTCTTTATTATTCCATGTCTGTCCTTGGAAGAATGGTGTCTTCAATTCCATTACTCAGGAAGTGATTTTTCTGTAGTAGTTATTTTAAGACTTAAGTGTTTATGTGTCTTGTTTTAAGTATACCATTGTAGACGAATATTCATGTGAATGTGTTTTATGATGTGTTCAGATTCTACTACTTTAATTTAATATTCAACTTTCAAAGTAAATATAATGTGGATTTCAAAGGCATAAATGTTGTTCAAACCTTCAAACCTCATACTCTGTCTGAGGAGTAGTGCGGTCAAATTTGGTAACTATGACTCTTTCTTTCAATTCATAAAAGGTGAACTCTTCACCTCCACGTTTACAAATTCATTATACAACTTTTTTTAAAAGTGAGAGCAACAAATTATGTCATATGCCTTTTTTATTATAAATATATTGTTGTTTGTTGATATTAATTTATTTTATTTTATTTTTAAAACTCATTATTTTATACAATATATTGCTATTAATTTTAAGAGTTTTATTCTATCATATTAGCATTCTTCGGTATGAGTTTTTCTTTTTTTGGTACATATATAAAACCCGAGTATTATTAAATACGAGATTGTATTAACAGGGAAAAGGAGTGAAAATAAATTGGGAAAGAGGAAGATAATTTTATTATTATGTTGATAAGGGAAACAAGTTATTAGATTTATCAAAAAAAAAAATCCAATAATTTAGTAAGAAATGGAAGATAAATGAGATTTATTAAAAGAAATATGTTTCCTGTTTTAGACAAAACATGGTTCAAGATCTTACTTTCATTAAAAATATAGAAATAGATAAGACGTAATTATCTACCATCTTACCAAATATATATATATATATATATAT
>Ga0214544_1000795_pt1 | contig 61188 bp, 33 predicted proteins | sample CNSS3metaG_FD_160074 | JGI IMG/M metagenome (GOLD analysis project Ga0214544, IMG submission 160074) | Root nodule microbial communities from cowpea collected in UCLA plant growth center, Los Angeles, California, USA - CNSS3 | ecosystem: Host-associated > Plants > Roots > Nodule | place: USA... | reverse complement strand
TAAACCACAAAGGCAAAAGGAGACAATGTACATGTCTACTTTTGCTTTTGCTTTATGCTTTTTGCTTTCCTCTCTCTTCCACTTCATCCAAGTGCTCCAATCACCAAGTGCCACCTAGCCATGCTCTTCTTTCTCTTAATTACCTACAAAACAAGACAAATAAGGATTAACATGTTGGTTTAAGTTAATCTAATCTTGGTCAAAGGTCAACTTTGGATCAAAGTCAACAAGTCAACCAAAATAAATCAACTAGAAACCAACTTAGGGAATTCAAACTAAAGTAATGCAAAACAAAGATAAAGGTGATGGAATAGAAGACTCCCCTCTAGACATGCTTCTAGTGATCCTTCTTGAGGGATCTTCTAAGGAGGTGGTCATGCCTTCATCATTTGAGTAATCATTTTTCTAACATTCTTAGAGAGAAAAGTCTATCTTGTTATTTGTATTTTTGATTACTCATCTGTATTCGTTTCTAAAACAATATAAAGCTGAAAACTAAACACATTTTATGAACTAATGTGTTTCTTATGGTTATAATTAAATCAGTTTCAACTAAGCCTAAAAATTAATGTGTATAATTGTTTCTATTTCTATTGGTAACAATAAATGAAATTATGGATAAATGAAATTCCTTCTCATTGAATAATTTCCTTTTTTCTGATGTTTATAGCTAATATTTTTGTTGTTATATTAATTTATGCTTTAATATTGTCTACTCTTACCATTGATAAAGATGTTCTATATCATGTATACGGATGTCAAAAATATCCGTACCCACGGGTATCCGCGGATAAAAACTCGCAATGGGTAGGAAACAAATATTAGAAATGGATACCCGCTATCTGCGGGTACGATTATTTTTTATACCTGCATGTTAACGGGGCGGGTACGGGTATCATAGTATCCGTACCCATGGATACTCGTACCCGCTAAACTTTTATTCACAAAAATACCCTTATATATATATATATATATATATATATATATATATATATATATATATGTATTAGTAAAAAACATCCTGATCTAATATTTTCTAAGCTGCACATCTTATTTTCTTCTATCTTCATTCTTCCAGCTTTAAGTATTGGTACATTGTCTTCTTTCAAGTACACTCCTTGACATTCTTCTCTTCCCCTTCTTTGAAATTGGGCATATACATCAAACTCTATATAGACAGTGACGTTTATGGTATGCTTGTTGTCAATTGATGGAATCAAAATAAGAATACTTGGCACGTGGTAGTTGGAGTTTATTATTTAATTATTTTTCAGGAATCAATCAGAGAAAGTGGACTTGTTGATCAAAACGCTAATTAAAGAATTTACATTGTGTTGAACGTCATTTTATATTTATTTTTATAATTATTTGGACTTGTATGGACTTGAGTTTATTTGAACTTTATTTAAAATTTATGGCAGTGATGTATTTTATTTGAATTTATGATTAAATATTATTTTTTAAATAATTTTATAAATACCCGCGGGTACCCGTGGATACCCGCAAATATGAAAAAAATAGACGGGTACCCGCATAACGGATACTCGATGGATATGGGTATGGGTACAGGGCAAATATTTATCCAGCGGGTAGGGTACGGGGGAGCTACTACCCGTACCCTACCCGCCCCGTTGACATCCCTAATCATGTATATATTTTAAGTGTTTTGTATAAAAATAATTATAAAATAATTTGTCATACTAAAACTACTATTGTGTTATGGAAAACACTTGAACTAAACTTTACATTTGCAAAGAGAAAAAAAAATTAGATTGATATTTATATGAATAAAAAAAGTGACTGATAATAAATATAATCTTTATCAAATTTATGAATTCAAAATTATTGTTTATGACATGAAATTAAAATGAATTAATTGACATCATGCTTATGATCATATGTGTGATGATAAAAAAAAAATCTTCATATGATAATTTGAAGGGATGGTCAAGTAAAAACTAAACTTGTCTTCCAGCAATTATTTAAAAAAAAAAAGAGTTTTCATGTTTCTGAATTTAGAAACTTCCTTCCTGCTCAACATAGTTATGAAGTGTTATTTGAGTGCAATAAAATTATTAATTCAAGACATGTGTTTTGGTTGGTAAATGATATAGTTGTGATGGCTTGTTTGAGTTAAGTGTTTTTATCTTGTAATAAAATATTTAGTAACTTTTTATTTGATTATTACAAATGTTGAAAGCTATGTTATATGACATATTATTATAATTGTTGAGAAGTTTGGTTAGAGACTATTCAAATTATAAAATTTTGAGGTGCAAAATTACACTACAACAAAAATCACTTTAGACAACAACATAAAATTATGATATAAATTATAAAACCCGTGGTCTAAAGATTAGACCACAATTTTTTAGGCGTGGTATAGGTGAGTGTAGCTATAGGTAATAGACAACGGTTTTTAGTATGACAATATTTTTAAAACTGTTGCTTAAAATTCTCACAATAAACAACAATTTTACATGTTGATTTTATACCTTACCTATGTTTTTAGACCACATTTTTACTAGTTTTGCCCACATAGTTTAAAGCAACAATTATATAATCATGGACTTTCATGATATTTATACATCATTTATAAAAATGTTGTTTATTATATGTTTAGGCTACATTTATTTAGCCATTGTCTATTTTAGTGTGGTCTAAACTATAAATTGTTGTAGTGTTAATTAAATAGATAAGTGATGATACATGTCTTTAGAAATAAGTGTTTTTATGTAAAATTCATGGTATAATTCATTAAGCAACATTTTCATATAGTATTAATCTAATGGTGCAGCGAAAGAAAGAAAAAAAGTGTTTTGATATGGTAAATGTTATTCTACAAGTTCTAGCTTGTCTTTGCCTATAAAATTACATAGGGTGAAATTTTATATCCTACTTACTATATTTTGAACACAAAAGATTGTGATAAAACTTGTCATGAGTTATAAAAGAAAAAAGAACCACATTTAAAATATTTCGTAGTGTGGGGGTGTCTTGCAATGGTAACATACATGTTAATAAAAAAATCTTGGTTATATATTAAAAGTGAATGAATATATACCTCACTATTTTTGCCATCTAGTGTACTATTATTTGTGTTCCTTCTAGTTATGACAATATGTCTAATTTCTTGAGATTATTGAATAATATATATTAATGTAAATTGGATATTGATTTTGGTGACAAAATCAAGTGTTGATTATGGTTATGTTTTAACCTTGGATGGAGGTGAACTATCATGGAAATATGTTAAAAATTTGTTGTTCTATCATAATCTACTATGCAAGCATAAATTATTCCATTTGTTTAATGCATCCTGACAATTAAATTGTTATATTTAAAGTTTTTTAAGTAAAAATGTCAATGAAAATTTGACATATGAGAATGAGAGACAAATATATTATAAACTTAATTACTCACCGTATTGTCTCTTTTGACTTTGTCAGGTTAGAAAGAAATATTGTAGATCTGCTTATCAAAGGGTTGATGCATCAACAACAAGTATTTGAGTCGTCGAGGGGAATGAGATTATAGCCCATAAATTACTTGCAACAATGGACACCCATCTCCACATGAATGGCGATCCCATGGAATGAAGTTCAATGGGTAACAACGAAGTTGTTGTTGACTAAAGTACACCTAATAATTTGATTAAATTTTATGTCTCATTCCTATGGCGATGTGTGCTATAAATTGTGGCAATAATTAGGTTGAGGTATGTGCATTATTATGCTTATTTTATAAAATATCTCTTAATAAACCTAATGGTTGAGGTATGTGCATTATTTTATAAAATACCTCTTAATAAACCCAATGACAATTATTGTAGGGGTGTGAGTCACAAACCACCCTTTGAGGGTTTACCTAGTGAGTGTGATGGTGGGGCCGCCATTGTGAGACATGGGCAAGTCTCTAAATGACACTCATGAAACAAGATACATGCACAAGGCCGTAACGTGCACCCACTGATTAGAACCTATAATGAACACCAATATTGTATGTGTTATTTACTAAAACCCGTCACAGGGGATGTAGCTCAAGGCAATTAAGTCTCTGCATTTTCTTAGGTGGAAGTTTATAAGCACTAGGTGTAAGGGTCAAACCCGGAAGGTTCCTTACGTTGAACTACAACATTTTATTTTAAAAGATAATTTTTTTTGTTTTATTTTATTTTTTAAATTATGTGGGGGATTGTTAGAAATATTTTAATATAATTTAAAAAATAAATAATTAAAATAAAAAAGTTATTGTTACTCATGTTTTTATAAACCTTTTTTTTATGGGTTAATGTCATTTATGGCTAACGACTATATTCTTATTACTATTTACTCCTTTGTCTCCCTTTTTTACCTATGAATACCACATAGGTGATAGGTGCATGGGGAAACACAACTACAAAACAACAACAGAGACAATAAACACTAGAGTTTTTCTTATAAGTGTTCTTCTTTTCTTCTCTATATTATCTGAAAATAGTGGTGTTCATAAAGTTCAGAGATCCTTCGCTGCACTCGATTGATCTGACAGGTTGTTGTATCTTGGGAGAGAAACGCATATGATTTGAAACACATATGATTGTGTATTTGTTTAGCCCTGTGTAGTAGGGGCGTTTTCTCTCTAAGGATAGCGCTATATGTGCTTCAAACCAGGCTATTTCTACTCCTTTCCTCATCTACTTTTTATCTCTTATTGTTATTATAATTGTTAATCTCTTATTAGTATTCATTGATTTATATATATGTCTCAGTGTTATTATTGCTCTAATAATTATTATTATGTTATTTCATATTTTTATTATTATTAGTATTATTTGAGTAATCATTTTTCTAATAAGAAACACTCAATCACTCAAGATTACACTTGATGATAGTTATCGCTTTACCCACACTAGGTTTCCAAAATCTTACACAGAGTGTTATTAAGTACTCAAGCTTCCCTAACTTATGTATTTTCAAGTAAAAGCTTACCATTTTTTTTATAGAAGTCATTTTCAAAATTAGGTCAAGAAACTGGAGAGTTAAGTTACAATTGTTGCTTGTAATTGATTATAAAAAGTGATAGTAGATTATCACAAATTCTGAAAACATTTTTTCATTGTGATAATCTATTACTAGTAGTGATAATCGATGATCACATAGACTCTTCTGAAAAACATGATTTCACAGAACTTTTTTATAATTAAGAACTTTCCTAAGTAATCTTTGTGCATGTTGCTTTGTGAATCTCTAAGCTAAGTCCTATAAACAAATTATTCAATAATATATGACTTATTACAAAGGTTCAATCAAATACATAAACAAAATACAAGTCTTCCAATATCTTTTGTATTCACTTTAAGTTCTTGGACTTGCCTTTATCATCATCAAAATTTATCTTGAAGAATGGTCTTCATCATCTTCTCCTTTTTCCAACAGCCATGGCGACAACGATATACAACTAGTGAAAGAGAAGAGAGACAGGAGCAATAAGAAGAAGACATGAAGAATAAGAAGAAGAAATAAAGGAGGAGAAGGATGAAGAATAACTAAATTGCGATATTTATCGATAGCTCTTCTTATCTATCATAAAATTTACAAATTATCATTTTATGACAAATTTTTACGCTTGATAATTTTGATTTACCAATAAAGTTTTTATAATTAAAAATTTTGACCATTGATAATTTTATATATATATATATATATATATATATATATAATATGTGACTTACGAAAAAATAAGAAAAAAAAAAGTTTAATAAGAATATATAAAATGAAGATGTACATATATAATCACTTAAATATATTAAAATATAAAACAAATACCATTTGCGATAACTTCATCTTTTTACTAAGAACGCCACAACAGTCTTGTTCACATTTTGTTTTGTCTGATTTGAAGCTTTAAAGATTTGCAAAAACTTGAGAATAACATAAACCTAAATGAGTGCTGGAAGAACTTAAAGTTTGATTTAAATGAGAGCTCATTTCAAAAGAGTAAATTAAATTTCTGTTAAAAGTAAAATGCTTCATAATTATAGTGTAGTTTGAAAAGAAATGGAAAAGAATAAGTAAGAAATATGAACATAAAACAATAGAACAATAAGTTAAAAAGAATTGCAAAAGTTAATAACGACATAGGAACAACTTTAATAATTTAAGCATTTAATAAGTAGATGTAAATATATTTAACAATAGATATAACATAAAAAAAAAAAAGTAAATACGAATTGCAAATACTTACTGCTGCAACTTTCATCCATTAGTCTTTTTCAATTGGGAATGTAATTTAATACTGCATCTTGCCTATTCTTTTCACCCATAAACTATCACATTTGATAATTATTTATAGGTTAAATTATACTATTGAGTTATTTCTTGACATCTTATATATTCTTTTGTTAAAAAACTATTATCATTTCTAAGGCTCTGTTCGCATGGAACGATGATTCTTGAGGATGGATTTGAAGAATTAATTGTGTTCGTATGAATAGATTTGTGAGAGAGGAAAGACACATATTCAAGGGATGAATCACTTTTTCTATCTCATCAAAACAGCGCGGATTTACAAAGATATATAGTAAATTACACTAATATCCACATAAATCATATATATATATATATATATATATATGATTATTAAAATTAATAATATATATTTGTAATAATTAATAATAATATAATAATTAATAATATATAATAACAATAATAAATAAATAATGTATATGCATAGTAATTAAATATAATAAAAATAATATATAATTATTATTATTATTATTATTAATAGTTTTAAATAATGTTAATTATTATGAAAATAATTATTATTATTTAATGTAATTTACTTTTTTTAATTTTTTTATTAAAATTTTTTAAATAATATTTTTTTAAAATTTAATATTTTTAACTAATCTAAAAATTATTTTATATAATTTTTCTAGCAAGGACATTTTAGTAATTTTTAAGTTTTATCTATTATAACTTTTTATTTTATCTATCAATCATTCAAATCATTCACTAACTTTCATAAAATATATCTTCAAATCCACTCACTTTATCCTCTAAATCCATACAAAGAAACACACATATTTATCCATACAAATCTACACAAATCCATTTTCACACTTTCTTCTAAATCCATCTCTCCACGTGAGCAGAGCCTAAGAGACAAACTTTTGTGATGAGTGGTTCTTCTTTATAACCCCTTGTATTATCTTTAAGATGGATTTTGACGACTTTCTTTTCAATTTTTGAAATAATAACTAATGAAAATCATCCAAGCACAAGATTAAGACGGAAAGAAGAAAATGTTCTTACAAGGTCAAAATATATTCAAGAAAGGTTCCACCAGAAACACTCATGAGTGTCCTTCTCTAATTCAAGATGTTCTCACCAAGGTAGTCTGAGATGTACCAGATAAAGATGTTGCAACATCTAGGTGGAGGTGGTGGCTGCAAAGACACTCTAACATCCACATTAGATATGTGCATAAGGTAGTAATAAATTCTAGAATGAATACGTAATAATTACCTTGTGAATAATGTTATTTATTGTTGTTTCATTGGCCTTTACCTAGTTGGGCCTATGTCCCCTAGGCAATTACCTTCCTTAAGTTGTTTAGGATTTTATTAATCAATCTTATGCCTTAATCTCTGTATCGGTTATACTTGATTCTCATTTATGCCTTCAACTAGGGTTATGGTACGTTACTTCTTTGACTGAGATGTCTCTACCAATATGATCGACATGGGTTGTCAACTAGTATAAAAGAGGCTTTCATGACGTCAAACAATGATGAGTAAAAAACCAATATCGTTAAAAAAATACAGTAACTTTTTTGTAATAAAAGCGAAGTTTCCCACAATGGTTACTAGACAACTGTGGTTAAAAGTAGAAATAATGATAGTTAATTTATACAACCGTCGTAAAAGTGCCGCATAGGAGAAATAACAACGGCTCCCTCTACAATCGTCATAAAAAGTCCCTTACCCCCCTTTATATTAATTTTTTCTCCTCCAACGCTGCATTTTTATTCTCCCTTTCGTTTTCACCTTCGCACTGTTGTCCACCTTTCTTAGTCTAGTGTTGCTGCTCGTGTCATTGCATATTCACTTCGGTTGTTGTTGCTTCTTGGTTCTCGTGATTTGCGTTTACATCGCTTGTGCTTCATTGATTAAATGCTTGAGCACTTAGTAGGTAAATCTCACTATTGCTTTCTTGATGGTTTTTCTAGACCTTCAAATTCAAATAGCTCCTCAGGATCAAGAGAAAATCACATTCACTTGCCCATTTGGCACTTTTGCCTATAGGAGGATGCCTTCAGCCTATGTAATGGCCTTGACACTTTGCAGCGGTGCATACTTAGTATTTTCAATGATTTCCTTGAGAGTTGCATAAAGGTGTTTATGGATGATTTTACTATGTGTGGATCCTCATTTGATGCTTGTCTGCATAGTTTGGATAGAGTGCTTAATAAATGCATTGAAGTAATGTTGTTCTGAATTTTAAGAAATGTCATTTCATGGTAGAACATGACATAGTTTTAGGGCATATGATTTCCAATAAAGGCATAGAGGTAGATTTGACAAAGATAATTGTTTTCTCACAATTACCTTATCCCTGTTGCGTGCGAGAGGTGCGTTCTTTTCTTGGCCATGCAGGGTTCTACAGAACTTTACCCAGGATTTCAACAAGAAGGCGTTACCATTGTCCAAACTACTTCAGAAGGATATTGACTTCATTTTTTATGACAAATGCAAGAGGCTTTTGATTCCCTCAAGAAGGCCCTAACCACCACTCCTATCATTCAAGCGCCTAATTGGACAACTCCATTTGAGTTGATATGTTATTTACATCCAACTATGCATTGGGGGTTGTCCTAGCTCAAAAGATAGACAAGCATTCCAGAGTGATATACTATGCCTCCAGGACTTTAGATGTTGCCCAAGAAAACTACACCATAGAGAAAGAGCTTTTAGCCATTATTTTTTCTCTTGACAAATTTAAGTCATATTTCCTTAAGTCTCGTGTTTTGTATTTATTGACCAAGAAACAATGAAGTTTGACTTGGAGATGGATGCTCTAGCTCTAAGAGTTTGACTTAGAGATCCATGATAAGAACGAAGCACAAAATTTGATGGCAGATAACCTTCTCCAGATTGAGAGGGTTGCTAATGATGTTTCCCCTATCTAGATGAGAGTTTGTTTACCATTTTTTATTCTTCCCCTTGGTTTGCAAACATTGTTAACTATCTTGTTGCTTTTGGTTTCCCTCCTTAACATTCAAAGCTCAAACTAACAAGATTAAGAGCGATGCTAAATACTTATTTGGGATGACCCATATTTGTGGAAGTTGTGCAATGACCAAATTATAAAGAGATGCATTCCAGATCATAAGATTGACTTGGTCCTGCAATTTTGTCATTCTTCCACAGTTGGTGGTCACCTTAGCACTCAAAAGACAACTTATAAGGTGCTTGATTGTGGTTTGTATTGGCCAACAATATTAAAGGATCCATGGCAGGTTTTCATGTGAGCAATGTCAAAAAGCAAGAGGATACATCTCTTGGAGACAATAGATACCCCAACAACCTTTGTTCTTCTATGAAGTTTTTGATGTCTGGGTTTGGATTTCATGGGTCATTTCCCTGTCTCTTTTGGTTTTTCTTATATTCTACTTGTTGTTGATAGTGTTTCCAAATTAGTGGAAGCTAAAGCCACCACCGTCTAAATTTGTTCCTCAGAAATCCTTCTTTGGTGGATACGATTCTAGAGGAGACTTCCTTGCTTGACCCCACTTCTCTCCCACCATGACTCAGGCAGCTTTCTTTCTCCTTCCTTACTTTTGTTACACTCTTCCAATGCCATTTGTTGGTATGTCTCTATGATCTTGTGTTTATGCCACATTGAGACAATGTGTAGTTTAAGTGTGAGGGGAGACTACTTTTTTATGTACCTTTTTTTGTTAGATGTTTTATGTTTTTGTTTATGTTTTGTGAAAGCTTTGCATGTGTTTCTTTGATGTTTTGTATTCTATTTCTAGGCACTTACTTCACTCTTTGATATGAGTTGCTTGATATTTAAAGGATTAAATTCCTTGTTCTTCTTTGAATGTCAAGTTCATTTTGAGGTTTGCGAGGTTGAATTGAAATTGATATGTACTAATTTTGACTTATTCCCAACTTCTATATTTTCTGTGGTTCTTTAGCTACGTTTCCATACACCACATCTTGTGAGGTTCTGATTCTATCAATTCACCTTTTAAGTTGATTTAAGTTACTTGACATGTTTTGAATTGCTTGGATGATGTTCATAGATATCTTTCTTCTTTGACTCTTTATGTGTTGGAAGTGTTCCATCAATTTGTTTTGTCTGTATTTTTTTTTTTGTGTTGCCCTTGCTTTGCTTCATGATTTTTCTCAGTAATGCAAGATGCTAAGTGTTGGGCAGTTTGATGAGCCATTATTTTTCCTTATTTTCTTACCTCTTTGTATCCATCTTGATGGTTGTTAAGTGCTTAATTGTCTATTGTTAGCGCATTTTCAGTTATTGGGTTTCATTAGGCCAGTAACACAAATTTTAATTAATTTCGATTTACTTTGTCAAATTTTCATCTTTGAATTATTCTCAAGATTAATGTGAAGCATTTTTGGGCTTGGATAGTGTTTCTTAGGCTAAAGAGAGGAGTTCCACATCAATTGCACCACATCAGCCCCATTTCAACGTCAACTTAAGTGAGAGGCCCACTCCACTCCTTTTTAGAGCCAAACCTAGGGGCAGTTTTGTAATTCTCATGAGGTTATGATGTGACCATGTGGGTACTCCTTAGGTTAGGGTTTTTACATTTTTAGAATAGTTTGTTCTCCCTCTATTTTATTCTCTATATTCTATTTTGAACACCAATTAAGACCGCCACTATTATTCATGTTTTTTGCACATTTGGAGCGCTAGGGTTTTCATTTTCTATAACTTTGTTCATCTTCTTCATTGGTTCACTTTTTTCCCTTCAATATCATGATGTATTTTCGTTCGTCATTGAATTGTAAACTCATTTTCATGGCTTGCTAAGCTCTATGTATTTATTGTTTGAAGAGACTGTAATAAAACCTTGAGGTTGTTGTTCAATAATGTATTTTTTGTTTTGTTTTCTCTTTATCTTCTTCAATCTGTGTTTAATGGAATGAACAAAAAATTGATGTATTCTTAGTCTCAATTTGCGTTTGTGCACTTTAATCAGCCCATGTTAATGCTTAATGGGTGTGGGTTGTGTCACAGTTGCTTAATATGTGAGTTTGAGGTTGAGTGATGTGTGCTTTACTTAATTGCATAATGAACTCATTTTAATCTTCACTTAGTTGCTTAAATTTGGGACTCATGAGAGTTAACTAGACAAAGAAATTAATGTTGTAAGTTGGGATTGGTGGATTTACATTTGAATAAAGGAATGAATACATGTTTTAACCATTGTTTTATTGAATTTGAGTTGTGTTTTTGAATCTATCTTGTTGTTTTGTGAATTTGCTAAAATCAAACCCCTAATTGTGTTGTGTTTGGAACCTCTAATTGAGAACATTGGTCATTGGGAGACGACCTTGGGCATATCTCCTAAGTACTGCATTTAAAATTGTTAATGTTGGTTGCAAAAATGTTGCCTATTCTCATATTTTAGGCAACGATTTTTAATTGTTGCATATCACGCAACGATTTTTAAATTTTGTGACCTAAATGAAAAAAATTGTTGCCAATACTGTAGGCCACGACCACCTACCCAACGACCTCAAATTCGTTGCTTAAAGTTTAAGCAACAGTTTTTTTTGGCTTAAGGCCGCAATTTTTCATTGTTGTCTAAAGTCATTTTTATTGTAGTGTATCTTTCTGTTGCATTTGTTTAGAGCTTTATTCATCTGTCCTTCTCATCCCATTATGTTCCGTGTTCTACATTCTGCATCATTCATGCATATGAGAATTTACTTTTTGTTAGGCATTTAAATTAGTTTTAGTTTAATTAATTCTTCACTTTCTAAATTTTATTTCATTTTCCTCCTTTGAATTTTTATTTTCCCTTTAACAAGATTGAATTGCACAAGCTAAACTTAATACGCATCATTTCCTTAGATTCGATACACAGGGTTTCTTTATGTTGCATTAAGAGGACTTTGGAATTGGTTGCTAAATTCTAGTACGACAAAGGATTTTAACAATCTTGGTGTTTAAAGAAACATAATGTCATACATTATCTTCTTCTAAAGCAGAGTACATTGCAGCTGCAAAAGCTATTTCACAATGCCTATGGTTGGAAACTTTGTTTCAAGAATTGAAATTGAAGTATGAGAAGCCTATACAAATGTTTGTTGATAATAAATCTTCCATCTAACTTTCAAAGAATCATGTTTTCCAAGGCAGAAGCAAACACATTGAAATAAAATTTAATTTTCTAAAAGTCCAAGTAGGAAAAGGAAGGATATGGAACTTGTACTTTGCAACACCGAAGATAAAATTGCTTATGCTTTAACCAAGTCTCTTAAACATTTTAGATTTGAAAATTTGAGAGATCTTTTGAGATTAAGATGTGTGCATTCTTTGATTAGGAGGGAGTGTTGAATATAATCGAAGTTTTATAATTGTCATAATTGTAAGATAATTTATATAGTTGTTGTATTTTCACCTTATAGATTTTTGAATGAGAAAAATTATCTCTTGTTTTCTTTGCACCTATTGTCTTGCATATGTTATGTTTGTGCATTTGATCTATTGTATTTGTGTGTCTGTGTATTGTGTTGTGCATAAAGTCCAACACGTTTTATCGGGATGAAAGGGTGTTCGGTGGGGGTGTGATCTGTTGTTGAGGTACTGTGTAATATAATCTAGGTTGAGAATGAATTGGTTAAAGCACATAGGGTCTTTTGAAATACACGTGACTAGTTATGGTTCAACCCAAAAGCGAGGTAACCTTCTTGAACTATTAGAACAACGAACAATAAATCGCTTGGAAATGTGACTAGCACTAGTACAAAAAAAGGTCCCTTCAATGATGTGGATTTACAACGTTTTTAGCACTAATGTAATGAAACCAAAACTTTGTGGCATGTTCGTAAATACAACAAAGTTAAATTTTTGAAAAAATGAAATCACGACGGGTGTTTTAGAAACTATCGTAGAATTTTAAAAGTCATGATAGTTTGTCCTAGTACAATTGAGGAACCAAGAAATTGTGACGATTTGGTGACTTAACTATCATGAAATAGCATAAGAGGGTTAAAAAGATTTTACCTTTTCACTTCCTCGTGCATGCATAATTCTTTTATCATTTTCCCGTCATTGAAGCTCATTAACACCACCACCCTTGTAAGCCCACTAGACAGTTTGTCACTTTAGTTTCGTCTCTCTCAGTCACTTCTTTTGCTATCTTTCTTCCTTATTCTTCTATCTTCGTCAGCTCATTTCGTTGTTCTCTTTGAACCAACAAAGTCGCCCCATCTCTTGTTGTTCTCTTCAAACTAGCAAAGGCTTCGTTGTTGTCTTCCCTCCGACCTAGTATCTCCCTCACTCTCTTTGGTCTAGCCTAGTTGTCGTTATTATATCCATGTTCAACTAACTTCATACAATTATCAACAATGTTAAGGTTATTGAATTTGAAGGCATTGAATGATGGATTGATAAAAGTTTCACAATATTGCTCCAGTCGTTGAAGGAAATGCTTACTGAAATTAATACACTACATGATCGAAATTATGAGGCAAATAAGATACTTTTTCCAATGGGTATGGAATATCATAGGATTCATTCATTTCATAATGATTGTATTTTACACAGAAAAGAGTTTGTAAAGTTAAGAAGTTGTCCCAAATGTGGTTTGTCTTATAAGGTCAAAGATGGTGGTGATTAGGAGAATACAGATGAGGTGGCAAAGCACGACCCTCATTCGAAGGCAATTTTGTATCTGTGCATAATTCCAAGGTTTAAACGTATGTTTGTGAATCCAAAGGATGCTAAAAAGCTTAAATGGTATACTAACGAGCATAAATATGATGGACTACTTCGTCATCCTATAAATTATGTCCAATGGAAGAACATTAATAAAGAATTTTCTGCATTCAGAATGGAATCATGTAATTTGAGTGTTGGATCAACTACAAATGGAATGGATCCTTATGTAAATTTAAGTACCAATCATAGTTCATGGCCTGTTTTGTTAGTGATTTATAACTTGCCTTCAGGTTTGTCTATGATGAGAAAGTACATGATGTTATCTATGCTGATTTATGGTCCACGTGAACCAATAAATGACATAGATGTTTATCTTAGTTCCTTGATTGATGACTTGAAGTTGTTATGGGATGATGGGGTTAAGGTATTTGATGCCTTTGCTAATGAATCCTTCTAGATGAATGCAACGTTATTTTTTACTATCAACCTCCATCCCCACCATCCGGCCATGAGAAATGGAAGCATGCTCGTCTTAAAAAGTCAAGAACATGGGCTTTTGAGGAATCACAACGGGTAGTTGAGTGAATTGTAAATAAAATGTTTCTATAGTTTAATTGAAAACTTGTTATTCAATTTAAAGACTTTTAATTATATATGATTCGTTGTTGTAGGATTCTTTAGTTGAGCAACATACCTAAAGTGGTTTTAATCCTCATGGTCGAAAGAATATTCTTAATACTACCCTTGAATGACTTCAACGACCTGAACACCCTAGACCTGAATGAGTTCAATCTTACTTTTGAGCCTCATTGCAAAGCAAATATCATTCATCCATTCATGCGCCTCCAGAGGAGTACAGGAAGAAAATGAAGACCTCGCCAAAGAGCTACGGGAGGAGATGATACAAGAAATGGAGTAGTTAAGATAAGAGCAAGAACGAATGAGACAAGAATGGCAAGAGATGATGGAAGCGTTTGACAAGAGGCTGGAGAGCTTACTAGTCTCGTTAAAGCAACCCATTGTAGTATAAACTGACCTTTCTCCCATTCTTAGAGTTAGGAATAAAGGGACTTGTTTAGCTGCAGTTGAAATGGGGGGTGACATTGGCTTTAGTTGCAAATATGAGTTCTACACAATAGTTGGTTATATATCCCCCCCGATTGATGTCCCACAAGAAGAACTTTGAAAGTTCAACCATGTTAGGTGGTCAGTCTCTCCCCTCACATTTGGTAAAGGTTATAGTAGAGATAATACATTATCGTAATGTTGCAATTCCTATACTAACATCAAAGTTTCATATTGTATCGAGAGCATAGCCAACCCTTATTCCCTAAGATCTTGTGAGAATGACACCATGTTACACATTCGATTTGTATCTACACTAATATTGTTACATATGCAGTATTTAGTTTCATGATCAATGTCATGTTTGTTTTACATGTAACAACATGAAAAAGAGTTGCAAGTCACTACAAAACAAAGTTTGTCTCTCGAGGATCCACTGGCCATATTGAGGAAGGTTGTTGCATCCGTAGGTATAGACCCATTGAAGATTCCATGGGATGCTACTGGTTTTGGCAAACAAAGTGACCTTCCATTATACATTTACCAATCTAATTTGGAAGAGATCTTAGCAGAAAATTAGGAGTTCAATATATTTTTTGTGCAGTTATGGATGATGCAAGTTAACTTTTAATCATTTTTTTCATTACTTTATACACATTGAGGATGTTATTAATGTATAAAATTTAGGTACTTGCATATTTTGTGTTTAGAAGTGAGGAAAGATGACACATATTTCTCTATAGACCCTTAAGTCACGCAACCAGTCAATAACTCCCCTACAGAAAGACAAAAGTACATCAACAAAGCCATACTAGATGAAAATAAACAAATTTACATTACTTCATATATAGCTAAGTAAGTCTATCCTTATTTAATAAGTTATATTTTAGCCTTTTAAATATGTTTTAACTAATTCTCAATGTAGTCATCATTGATAGTTGCTAGTTATATCAATACCAAATTGTACGTTGCATGGTTTTGCTTCTTGCTTAAAAATCCCCACAATCACTTGAAAAATACAGTAGGTACAGAAGTTTATTTGAGGAAAAGACCACTACTTCATTGACCTTGAACATATAATGTTATGTTTTCTAAAATTAAATGTTATTATATCTAATGATTTTAGTAGTCAAAGCATAATGTGTGGTACATCAAGTGCCACAACTCAACAGGTCACACGATGTTAAGTACATTTATTGTCATATTTTAGGTAGTTAATTGTACCTTTCTAGTATATAATTCTAGTTAAATTGTTAATTTTAGTGTAGATTCTTTCATTTAGTTAATTTCTCCTTCGGTATTTAGAGTAGTTTTAGCATGTTTTTAGAAGTGTTTAATTTGTCTTTAGTTTTCAGTAGCTTAGTTTTGCATTTTTAGGTTAGGATTTTAGTAATAGTAACTGAGAATAAAAAGCATAGTTTTCCTAAGTTTTCTTTATTAGTTTTAAGTAGTATAGTATTAGTTTGTACATGGTATTGTTGTTAGTATTACTTTCCTTTAATTAGAACCGTAGTTAGATAGTAGAGACAATTAGATTAGTAGAGTTAGGGTTGTTTTACATTAGTATAGTATTAGTTCTGCAAAAAAGGGTTGAAGTTAGCACATGCTAAAATGTTGTCTTTGGAGTTGGCTTTCATTTTGAGAGCTCAAACTCATCATGGCTACGTTGTGGAAGCTCTAGAAAGCACAATTAGTGATTTGTTGAAGAACAGAGTAATGCTTGGAGTGGCATGAATCATGCTAGTTGGACCAGAGTTAAAGCAAAACTTAGTTAAGTGAAGTCTAGCTTAGCCTTAGTTAATTTAAGAAGTTCAAGAGAATGTTTTCTAGTTAGAAGTTGAGTTAGTTAACCAGTGGTAGTTAGTAGGTATGTAAGGATAAATTCATTCATTAAGAAGAGGGAGACAATAGACAGTTCATAAATATTTCTTACTCAAATCCATTTTCCCTCGAGTTTTTCTCACTTTTGGCTTGGAGTTTAAGAACCTAGGTGAGATAGGTTCAAGTTCTTCAAGCATTTTGACTTCTAATCAGGATCTTCTATTCAAATCATGTTCTTATTCAATTTCTACCATTTAATTTCTTTGCTTTTTGTTCAATATCAATTTTGGCAATCATATGTTGTTTCTACCATGTTTTTCCATCGTTTTAAGTCAAGTTCATCAAAATTTCATGTTTTGATCCATTTTCCTTCTATAATTTGCTAGCTTTTTGGTTATGGATTCATGCCAATAACCTAGTGTGTCCAAAAGACCGCAAAATACCAAGGTTTTTGTGCTAAACCTGGTCATAGGAAGGAAAATTGGTGATAAACGTGATTTTAAGTGTTCTTGAGCACTCTGATTTGCATTTTTGGGCATGAATTTTTTGTGTCTCAAGTTGTGAAAACATTGTTTTAGTTATAATGAATGTTATAGATGTGTAGCATCAAGTAATTTCGTCGTAAGCTCGGAAAAGAAAAAATGGCGTGAGTGATAGTTGAAGTTGTTAATGTTGAATTTCCAGTAGAAGCTAGGGTTTGATTTTTGTGATCTTCGTTTTTACTACATTATTTGCTTCCATTTTTCTTTCTACATTTAGTTAAACTAAACACAATCCATATTGCATCATTACTTCATCCATTGTGTCATTCCATAGCCATTTTAAATCATGCCCTGTACATTCACATGTTCATGAGCATTGTCTTTGCATTTCATCTAAATTTTTTGATTTAATTTGTCATTTTCAGTTTTCGAAGGTTATGTTCAATTCTAAATGCATCTTTTAGTTTGTTTAGATGAATAGTACTTGATTCATGCACCTTTATTGCAAAAACGCACATTCCATTCACTTTGGAGCCTTTCATCAAACATCTAGTGAAAAGTAGGGTTTGAGAAGCATTCTATGAAATAGTTGGCAGGATTTTGTTTTTCTCCTGGTTGTCAGTATTTGCTGGAGTTAGCTCATATGTTAGATTTAGTAAACCATATCAAGCATTCATTACATCGTGTCACTCATTGCATGAGCATATATATAGAGTATAGTTTGTAGTTTTTCTTTTTTTTCCTTTTTTTTGGATTCAAAGCTAGCATTACATAGTGTCTTAACTATTTTAGTGTATCATTACTTAAATTTCCCCATCATAACTCTCATATGAACATTCCATCTCCACTCGAGTTTTCCCTATTGCTACATTTATAGGGAAATTGGTTTTGAATGAAGTTAATATGGCTAAAGAAATTTTAGTTCATCAAATGGCACCGTTGTCGGGGACAAGACGAGTTGAGATGATTAAGTTTGTATACTGAGTTATGTGTTTTTATTTTAATGTTATATCATACTTGGTGTTGTTTTTGTGGTCATATGTAAAGTGTAGTAACAGATTCTGTGCTGAGGAGATTAGTTGAAAGAATAATGACAAGTTTAAGATAGAAAACATTAAAGCAATTGGCAGAAGAAGAAATATCTTCCCAACCATGTTTGTTGCAAATTCCTGTAGAAGAAGATCTACGATCTCAAGCTTTGAAACCTAGCTAGCTCAAGACTCTCCCAAAATTTCCAGGATCTTTTCATGAGAATCCTCCCCTGCATATAGGGATGGCAACGAGGCAATTTGAAAGACTATTGAAAGAAATCTCACAAAGGAAAACAAATATATAATTAAGGGTATGATAAGATGAAAAATACCTTAGAGGTGTAAGAAAATTTTTCAAATATCAACATAGATACTCAATGGTTGAGAAATAACAAAAATTGTTTTAGCGAAACAAAAGAATTCTTCAAATGAAAGAAAAATTAATAATGATAAGTAAAGATTTTTTTATATTAACTAGTAAATGAAAGGTTTGTGCTATTAAACGCTTAAATTGAGAGTATTTAACATTCTCATGCTAAAAGGAAAATATACAATAAATAAAAATTTTAAAAAATAATAGAAATATTCAAAAATGGACATAATTTTTTTTTAATTGACATACATCATTTTAACTTAATTACGTAAAGGTTGTGATAAAATGAAAAATATAATAGAGATGCGAATGAGTTTCATGACAAAACAATAATTAGAAGAAATAAAAAATAAAATATATATATATATATATATATATATATATATATATATATATATAGGGCTACTTAATTAATTGTGAATATTTTAATAATTTAAACGGGGACGAGTATTATGGCGGGGATATATACATCCCCATACTCATACCCATACCCAGTCAATGTAGGGATTCCCCGTCAAAACGGGGACAGGTTCGGGCAATACCCATGGGGGCGGGTTTATTCGCTATTTCTACCTGTATATCAAGGAATTAGGAGTGATATATGGTAGTATGAACGAGTCTAGTACTTATGAGGCAAAATTTCCGATGGGAATTTTCCCTTTCACTTTGACTGGGATACATAAGGAATGGTTCTTCCATTAGTTCACTCTAATAACCAGTTTCAAGGATCTACAAAGGAAGTTTGTAGGTAAATCTTTCCCGCATCAAGGGTCAGTGCTGTAAGTACAAACATATGTATTTAGCCAAGAAGTGGGGGTTGAATTGGCCTCTTCGAAAACTTTTGTTTCTTTTAAACTTATAAAATAACCTTTGTCTTGAATCAGAATAACAAAGAAGTTAATATGTAATTATTATTAGAGCGTGCATTTTCAATCGATTAAAAACAAAGTTAACATGTTGATTTCATTAAATAGATAGTCAACCAAACAAAACAATACATTTCAACATATTAAAATTCAAAAACAGTAGATTGAATACTGGAAATTATGCAAAAATAGGAAATTGATGATTAACTCAGAAACAGTATTAGCAGTTTATCAAGATTGATTCCAGTTAGCAATACAAATAGAGATACAACCTCAGATTATGTCAAATCACTCAAGAAACATCCAAAGTTTACTAAAACTAGATTTCTTGAAACTTCATATTCAAAAATCAAGCAAAGAAAAAGATTCAGACACGTACACACATATTTTTATACCGATTTACTCAAAACTGAGCTACATGTAATTTGTCAAGGCAACTTAAGCCTGACTTGCACTATTTCAAAGGTTTACATAATCCATAAGAGTACATTTTCAAAATATACAAAAGCAAACACTAGGACTCTTGAATCCCACAAGAGTTTCAACAAGCAAAACAAGATCCCACTTGTAGAGCTAGAAAACCACCAGGCAACCCCAAGAAACCTGAGAAAGATCAAACATGGATGATGGCTCCCCTATCCAACCAAACCTCTTTCTCCAAGTTCATAAACCAAGCAAAATTTGCTCCAAGAATTTCAAAGATTCTTCATGAACAACTATGTAATCTAGAGAGAGAATTTTCCAAAAGTTTAGAGTAATTTCGTGCTCAAAATATGCAACTCATTTTGCACTCTCTGAAAAACTAGTTTATATAGATTATTGGTTAGCATATTCAGCAAGTTGATTTTTCCATTCAATCTGTTGATTTCACTTGAATTAACTGAAATCAGTTGATTGAAAATTAATTCAATTGATTTAATATGTAACTTACAAATATGTTAAAAACCCATTCAACAAGTTAAAAGACAAAAACCAGACCCTAGACATCTATATAATGTCAAATTGTATACATCAAAAGCTCCAATCTTCAAGCTTAGTGTTCTTAATGTGAAACCCAAATTTGGCACACACCAAGCTTGATCAGCATGCATATCTTTAAGTCTTCACATTTTCATCAAGTAATTATGGTTGCATTGCGTCACTATCCATTTTCTTCATCATGGTAATGTCTTCATCAAATCTTCATCAAACCTCCAAGCATCAAATCCTTTGTGCTAACAATCTCCCCCTAAAGGGAGATCACTAATATTGAACAACAACTTGTAAAAGGTGTTTCACAATATTGGGACATGTTTAATCAATTGTGTTTGGATTGTCCTAACCATCAGATTAGTGAGCCTCCTACAATTCAATGATAGAATGTTTGTGGACGCATCCAATGGAGGAGTGCTAATGAATTTAACACCTTATGTTGCTACTAAGTAGCTCTCCAAAATATCTGATTAAGTCACTGATAAAATGACTGGAAGGGTTATACGCTAGTTCCAGTAATAATTTGATAATTATGGCATCCATCCACAAGTAACTCCTCAACTAGAACCTTTTGTGCCAACCCCCTCAGTCCATAGGTAAAATTAACAATCATTTTGTTTTAAGTTATGATCTTTCATGATTGTTCTTTAATAGAATAACATTAACATTGATTGTGACAGGTAAAAGCAGAAAGATAAGTTGTTCGGCTGCAATCGTACTAGGGATGACGTGGATGACGCTCGTCCATGTGAACTATATGTTTTGAATGGTACAGGGAGGACACTAGTGGCTCGTGGAACAATATTTGAAAGAGCCACTAATATTCACAATATGGAGCTAATAGAGGATAAGGTTAAGGTCACGGTAGAGGAAGTTTTTGTACCAGATGCTTTAGTTCATGTTCCAACAAAGGAGGTATATATTATGGCAAAAGCATTTAGGTTTTTTCTTGCCTGTCCTAGGGATTTGGTTGGTTCTATTTTTGACCCCCTGGTACGGACTCCCCAACCCACCATACAGTACTCAATTTTTAAGTTTACATGTTATTTATGTTTACAATCAATATCTTTGGACGATCCTCTTTGTGCATTACACTAGCTTGCTAACATCATAAGTGATAAGTCGATGGTCGTTCCATGGGATTCTGATGTATTTGGGAGACATTGACATCCCATTGTACTTACATAAGCAAGATGTCTTAGGGCTTGTGTCGGGGAGAGAAGAATTGAATATTACCTTTATTCATTTATGGATGAAGTAAACATCTAAACCATTTTTTATGTTTAATTGATTTATCTAGTTACTTATATTAAATAAACATTTTTGTCCAGGTATATGCTTGCTGTCGGTAACTATATGGGGTTGAGTGATGTAAATGGGTTCACAGACCTCCAACTCACTCACGAATGACATTCAAGAATACGTCACCAAATGCTTTGAACGAGGGAAGGAAATATATTTTATCCCCTTTGTTGTTGGGTATGTAGTTTGTTGACTTGGAATTATAATCCGTAATTTTAAGGTATAACAATGACTTTGTTTTGAATCCAGGCGTCATTAGCAACTACTTGTGGTTTCCATTAAGGAAAACAATGTTGTGTGGCTTTGTTTCTTGCATAGGCATCCCCCTAACCATCTTAGACAAGTAATAAATTGGTAAGAACCTCAATTGTATGAATTTTCTTTCTTGTATAAGTGTATCCTAAAACATTACCTTTGTCATAGTTCAATTGTTGGACATAGCATGTTGTTAGAGAAATCAACTGCTAAGGCAAATAGGCTTGGATGGTTAGCCCTCTAGGTTTGGTATTTTGGTCTATAGTACTACAATTGTTCGATTTATTTTCTACCTCAATTATTTATAATTATGCTTTCACAAGTGCATTTTATGCTTTTTAACTCGGACTTTATGCCTCGGTTATAATGGAAATGAGGCATATAAACACGCGATGGCAGTTTTGTAATTTATGCAACATTTTATGTCGCGGTTACTAGTTGACCCAAGGCATAAACTAGTCTTATGCCTCGGTTCTAAGGGACCCGAAGCCTAAAGCCACTCCAAAATTTCCCTCCTCTCGCCACTTGGATTTTTAAATTTAAAACAAAAGTTTTATGCACTTGTTAATAGTAACCCGAGGTAGTAAGGCCTTATATGCCTCAGTTGTTTAAACTCGAGGCTGTATAGCTAGTCGATTCTAAGGGACCCGAAGCCTAAAGCCACTCCAAGATTTCCCTCCTCTCACCACTTGGATTTTTAAATTTAAAACAAAAGTTTTATGCACCGGATAATAGTAACCCGAGGTAGTAAGGCCTTATATGCCTCAATTGTTTAAACTCGAGGTTGTATAGTTGGTTAAAATGGCCTTAGGCCCAAATCCCTTCTTCAATCCTTTGTAGGAAACCCTAGTCGTAGATGAACATCTCCCTCGCCAAACTTCTTCTTCATCCTTCATGCGGGAACGTCACCCCCACCAAGAACTACCACAGACGAACCTTCCTGCCGCCAACCAAAGCCGTCGTTGGAGAAATTGTCGGAACCGGCGATGTCATTGGTGTTGTCGGTGCTTTCCATCTTCTTCTCCACACTAGAGTTGGATAACTTCTTCCTTGCACGACTAGCCTCAATGTCGCAATCGCACTACCCCGAACCGTGGCAGCCGCACCGTGCCACTATCGTTGGAGATAGCATCAACAATGCCATTTCCTACGCGTTTGGGGTTTTTCGCTCCATCTTCTTCTCCAAATGCATAGCCAACAAGCTTTCAACCCTTCTCATTGTTTCTGTTCTTGTTTTTTTTTAATGGTTATTTGTCTTTGTTCTTCTTTTACAGAGAAGAATATTGGGACTACTAGATATGGCTCTATGTATTGGCACAAATTAATTGGTAAAGATGAATCTGTGATGGTTTGATAGCCTTTGTTTTTGGTGATTTTTGTGCAGGTTATTTAGATTGGGTGGTGTTGGAAAGATTAATCTTTCTGCAAGTGAACCCGTCGGTGCACTTGTTCTATCGTCTCTATTTCATTGGGTTAGACGGGACTCAAACTCTGTTTCTCTACCTTGCATTTGCTTCCTTTATTTTCTTCATAAACGATGGGTGGTTCTTCCTATGAAGACACAAGGAGGAAACGAACATCATCTCCAAGAGAAAGTTAGTTTCATCCATTTTTTTTCTCTTGCCGTTAACTATGGTTGAAAGGGGAATGAAAATAGGAAAATCAAGGGCATGATGGAAGAGAAAGCACAAAGCTTTAGGAAGGCAGTGTTTAGATGATAAGAAAAAGGAGAAGAAATTGATGGGATTTAAAGGGCCACCACCATGTATGAGGGCTTAAGAAAGAGTGTTCTTGTGGGGTTTATGGCGTGAGAAGAAGGCATGGAATAATAAAGCTAATGGGGTGTGGACCTAGAAGTACAGGGTACACTGACCTAAACGATCTTGTGTGCACTAAAAACATCAAAAAAGTGGTTTTGCTTTTGCCTTAACTAAAGAACTCTCTCGTATAACTTATTTATCTTTTAATTTTGACTGTCTTAAGCCTCGTTTCCATTAGAACCGAGGCAGTAACAGAAAAATACGACTTTAGTTCTCAATAGAACCGAGGCATAAAATGAGTTTTCTGTCTCGGGTAACACCCGAGGCCAAAAGCTAATCCTTTTTGGCATCGGTCTTATATGCCTCAGTTCTAAAATCAGGACAGAATAGCAAAAATAATTGCAGCCAAATACCCTTCCTGCACTGGTGTTTCATACTATAGTGTAATAAACAAATTGACTCATATGAGTTTGGTTACTATGTAATACAATGGATGTCAACCGTTATTTATGCTCACATCACAAGTAGTTTGGGAACAATAAAAATTTCATTATATCAAATACTTATCTACAATTTTAGCATTTTATATACTAATTGAAATTATTTTCTTATAAGCAAAAATTCAACTCTACTACACCAATCCCTTCCAAGTCCATTAAATGTTTAAGGATAGCTTGTGCAAAGTACATTATACAAATGTACATAGTATTTAGCGCATTCGTTTGTTGTAAGGATAGGATTTTGTATTTAATAGTACATTAAGTATTTTGCCTTATGTTTCTTTGAAGACTATAATGTTATGTTTCTGGCTGGTTTTCTATTTTTCTAGTATTTTGTTTGCAGGTTTAATGTGTAAGAAGTAACACAAATAAAATGTGTATTTAAAAAGAATGCCCACTTTATGCCTCGGATGAGACCAAGACCGAAGTATAAAGGGGATATTCGGCCTCGATTTGGTCCTAATCAAGGCCTAATATCCTTTCAGATTTAATACATTTTTTTTTAATTTTTATTACCATTGGGTCTCAATTCATATTATAATCGAGGCAGTAAAGTTTATATGTCTTGGTTCTGGTCCTAACCGAGGCTTAATACCCTTTATGAGATTTTTTTTTTAATTTTTATTACCATTAGGCCTCGATTCTTGTTACAACGGAGACAATAAGTCTTGAAAATTAAATAAAATTGTAAATCAGAAATGGTATTATGCTTTGATTTTGTATATAATCAAAGCATAGTGTGGACCTTTCTGCCTCGATAAGGAACCAATGCCAAAAGCCTGCCTTTTTTACCTCTTCCTGGTATGCCTCGGCTATTGAACCACAACTCTTTATTGCATTGGATGTACCAAAATAATCGCGGCCAAAACTCTTTATTGTACCGGTGATAGCAGTTCTGAAACCATCATATATTATACTACAAAAAACAACAATTTTAATTAATTGCCATATTAAAATCACCACTATATACACAATTTTATTTTAGTATTATAATTTAAAACAACAAACAAAATACAAACAATTTAAAGCTGTTAAATTTTTACTATTGATGATTTTATTTTATTATTCCCGGGAATAGGTTCGGAACTAACTCTTGTGCTTTATATACATAAAAACCAAAAAGATTATTTCCTATGCTACATATGCAAGAATATCTCATTCCCTGTCCTTCACTCTCTATAAATACTACCATTGTGGGTGTAGTACAATGTGTGTGAACCAAAGGCATATTGTGTTTAGCAGTGAGTTAGAGTTAGCCATGCCTACTACTAGCAGAAATCCTCTTGTGGTTGGGCGTGTTATAGGGGAGGTAATAGAACACTTTGAAAGTTCCATTCCTTTTAGGGTCTCCTATGGCAATAGAGAGGTCAACAATGGTTGTGAGCTTAAACCTTCCCAAGTTGTGAACAAACCCAGAGTGAGTGTTGGTGGAGATGATCTCAGGAACTTCTATACTCTGGTAATTCATTGCATTACTTTCTTCTTATAGGGTTTGGTTACACACAACCTAAAAGTGTTTACCAAAACCTCTTTACTAAAAGTACCAAACCCTTTTTCATTAAGGTTTTCAGAAACACTTCCAGATATTTATATATATCACTTAAAATCTGTTCAATTTTTTTCTGTTAAAGGTGTTAGTAGATCCTGATGCTCCCAGCCCTAGTAACCCTAATTTCAGGGAGTACCTTCATTGGTGAGTAAACAAGACATATCATGTTTTTCTAGCATGACATTAGTAACATATCATTGTACTAACATTCTTTTTCTCGATGGATTTTGTGTAGGTTGGTGACTGATATTCCCGCAACTACCGGGGCTAGTTTCGGTGTGTAATAGTTAACTTGAAAAAACTAAAATATAAAACCTCTATTAACAATTAATTAGACAATTTTAAAAAGAATAAGAAAAAATTGTGGTTAAAAATATGCAAGTTCTGTTTTACTGACTCATCAAATGTAATGTCTAATGTGAATTTAACCCACTCTAACGTATTCCTAAAATATTCATATGCAAAACTATAATGTGCTTAATTTGATAAATTTATGGATTCCTGAGTTTTAAGTTTTGAATTACGTGGGATTTTCCAGATTTAACTTATAATTCCTAGAAAGTTAAATTGATATTAAGAATTAGGATTGTCTTTATTAGTCTAACTTATTATCTCTAACCAAAAAATATAATCTGTCAGTATAAATATTATGAATGCATTAAGATTATTTATATTAATAGTTTATATATTGATAATTCATATTAACTATCTGTGCTAATGGAATTGTCAGTTAGCATGATTTATCATGCGTTTAGACTTTGTGTGTTAGTCAAAGATTATAGTAAAATCGACTGACCCAATGCCATAGTAGTATAAAATAACTTTTTTTATACTGAAATGAGTTATTTTCATTTTAACTCATCTGGTACTTAATGTATAATTATTACTTCTAATCATGCCTAAAAGTTAGCGTACTTACAAATACAAGAATCGTCTGGATTGTCTAGATTCTTGTAAGCCTTTTATTTTTTTTCTTTTGAATCTTTTTTCTGTGTTAAAGTCTCTTTATATTTTTTCAATATATATATATATATATATATATATATATATATATATAACTAAAGCTTTAGTTTAGAAGATAACAGTCCAAGCAAACATATATAAAACGAATAGAAAATGTAAGTGCATGTAAAATTAGTTACTTATGTGATATCTTTAAAATCTAGTTCACGCTAGTTCTATCATAGGTTTAATTCATTTATTTGATATGTTTTTAATTATCAAAAGGTATAAAAAATAATCCAACAATTCTACAATTCATGTCAGTGACGTTATCAATTATTATTTCATTTCAGCAAGAATACAAAAATAAAAATAGTTTGAGAATATTTTGTGATTTCGTTGTTTTATGTTTCTTGCAGCTACATCACTGTGTTTGTTGATACAAAATTTTAACAAAAATAGTTATAACATGAATGTATAAAAGCCAATAAACTCAACATTTTGTATCTGCTATAGCATTGCGATCTTCTAGTTTGTCGACAAGTATGCATAACTATAATTAGATTTTGGGACCTATATATCACATCATGCGGAACATTGTGTCGTTTAGAATTTAAAGGGCTTGTCGTGCAGGAAAGAAAAAGGAGTATAAAAGTATTGGAATCATTTATGTGGACCATGTTTCTTTATATATACTTGAAGTACAAAAATGGTGTGTGTGATGCACAATATCATCACATGGAAGAAATTGAAATTGATTCCACGAGGCATCAAATTCTAAATTGTGTATGATGAGACAAATGACACCAGCTACCAAAAGGATAAAAAGGAAATATCATGGGAAATATCTAAGGCCCAAAAATACTGAATTATGATAATCTAATATCAATATCAATATCAATGAACTGGTATAAGAGATGTGTATGAGTGGTTCAATTATAACATGCTAACTGGGGTTTTTGCATGATTTGATCGTAGGTAACGAGGTTGTAAGTTATGAAAGTCCACGACCAACGATGGGGATTCATCGTTTGGTGTTTGTGTTGTTCCGTCAACAGTATCGACAGAGGGTGTATGCTCCTGGATGGCGACAGAATTTCAACACCAGAGAATTTGCTGAACTTTACAATCTTGGTTTGCCAGTTGCTGCAGTGTTCTTCAACTGTCAGAGGGAAACTGGTTCTGGTGGTAGGACATTTTGAAAGTTACTTTGTACCAAAACCGCACATGTTTTAGTTAATGAAAGCACCTAAAATAAAGAAACCTACGTAATATATATGTAACAACAATAATAACACACATCGAGTAATAGGAATATGTAACCAAAAATACATGTACTACTTTATGTTTTTATATATATATAAAAATGAAATTTGACTAGTTGATCAAATATAATGAAGGCACTAAGAATAACAGTGAGGCAGATAGAATAAGTCACAGAGGTTCTTTACTAGCACCATTTAATGCTTCTTTCTTTCTACTTATACTATATTTTTTAGAGGAAGGCCATTTCAATCTGAAAGCATTCCATTTAACACATAAAGTATTGTTGACGTAATTCAGATCACCCAACATATGTTGTTCCTTTAATATTGATGAAATATTCAAGTGTCTCTTTTGTTGAGATAAAACCAATTAATGAAACACCCTGAACAAAAAGTTCAGGAAAGTAAAAAAATTGAACTAATTCAAAAAAACAAAAACACTAGACTGATAAATAGGTGTTTTAATTTTTTTTTTTTTTTTGTGATAAAACCAATTAATGAAACCCTTGACAGAAACTCACGAAAGTAAAAAAATTGAACTAAGTCAAAAAAGAAAAACACTAGACTGATAAATAGGTGTATTATGCAAAGAATTTGGATCATTTCCTCTTTACACTAAATAGGATTAGGGGTGATCATGTTAGATTTTTAAAGATCCGATGCAGATCACTATATATCCAAATCCATATTTTTTTTAAACTAGTTTGGATGTTTTAAAATCCAAATCCAAATATTTGGATCAAGATTTAAATTCTGATTTCAATATTTAAAAGTTCAAAATCCATAATTAATTTTTTATAAAGATATTTAAAATGAATTTTCTAAAACTTGCGTTGTCAGGGCCAAAATGATTGAATTTGGCGGCATTTCAACAGGGACCGACTTGGCCGAGTTTCAGTTGAGCCAATGTAGTTGAATTCGGTCCAATTTCGATCGAGATCGACTTTCAATCAGGCCAACTTGATCGAATTTCAATCGTGGCAAACTCAGACGAATTTTGGCCAAATTTGGACGACTTTTGGTCAAGGCCAACTCGACCGAATACGGCCTAATTTCGGTCGGGGCCAACTTGGTCGAATTTGGCAGAATACTACCAAATGTTTGTTGGAGCCAATGCAGCCGAATACGGCCAAAATTTGGGCCAAGGCCTACTTGGCCAAATTTTAGTTCGGACCAACTCGATTGAATTTGGTTGAATTTTGGTCAAGGTCAACTCCACCGAAGTCAAATTTTGTCCGGCTGACTCAGCCTAATAGGACAAATTTGGGCCAGGGCCAACTTGGCCAAATTTTGGTCGTGACCGACTCGATTGAATTTGGACGAATTTTGGTAGGGGCCCACATTACTAAATACGGCCAAATATAGGTAGGGTTTAACTCGTCGTATACGACCAACTTTTGTTTGAGGCTGACTCTGCCAAATTTTACCCTGGACAAATAAGTCAAAATTTGTGTTGGGGCCGATTCGTCCGAATTTAAACCAGGGTCGACTCAGCCGAATTTGGTCAAGGCCGACTCCACCGAATTTCGGACGGGGCCGACTCGGACGAATTCAAGTCCGGGACTAAAAACATACTTAACCCTTTTTATATACATAAAAATGAAATTTGACTAGTTGATCAAATATAATGAATGCACTAAGAATAACAACAGTGAGGCAGATAGAATAAGTCACCATAGGTTCTTAACTAGCACCATTTAATGCTTATTTCTTTCTATTTATACTCAATTTTTTTAGAGGAACAAGCCCATTTCAATCTAAAAGCATTCCATTTAACACATATTTAACGGTAAAGTATTGTTGATGTAATTCAGACCACTCAAAACATGTTGTTCCTTTAATATTGACGAAATATTTAAATGTCTTTTTGTTGAGATAAAAGCAATTAATGAAACACCCAGAGAAAGTAAAAATTGAACTAATTCAAAAAAGAAAAACACTACACTGATAAATATATGTATTATGCAAAGAATTTGGATCATTTCATGTTTATACTAAATAGTAATAGGGGTGATCATGTTGGATCGTTAAAGATCCAATCTAGATCCAAATAGTTTGATCAGATTTTGGATCCAAATTCATTTTTCTACAAAAATAGTTTGGATTTTTTTTAAATCTAGATCCAAATATTTAGATCAAGATCTAAATCTAGATCCAAATATTTGAAGAAAGTTCAAAACCCAAAATCAATTTTCAATAAAAAAAATTTAAATTGAATTTTTTAAAACTTGTGTCATGAGGGCCGACATGATCGAATTTGGCAAAATTTCAACCGGGGCCTACTCGTCTGAATTTCCAGTGGACCGACTTGGCCAAATTTCAGTTGGGACTGACTTGGCCGAATTTCAGCATGGACCTATGCAGCTAAATTTAGTACAATTTTGGTCGGGACCGACTTTGCCGAATTTTGGCTGAGGCCGACTCGACCAAATTTGGACGAATTGGCAGAATATGACCAAATTTCAGTCAAGGCCAACGTGGCCGAATACGAAATTGATTCTTGACAAATTAGTTCTTGTAAAAACTATACCAAAGGGGGTAGTTGAATAAAATAGTACTGGGAAAATATAAAAGGATATAAAAACAATTTTAAAGAAAGTAGATTGATTCCACTTCTTTTTCAAAATATATTCATCATTATTTATCTAAAGATTATTGCTCAATAAATTATTGTTGTAGATTTGTAAATTAATTAATGTAAAGACTCAATTAGTTTGTTGGCGTTCTCACTTTTAACCAAAGTACAATCTCAATCAAATTTTACTATGCCTAATCATGCATATTCTTGTATCTCCTCACCAAATAAAATACTTAATTAATCAAAGTAAAGTCTTGACTAATTTTAGTTACAATAATTACCTTTAATCAAAGTAAAGTCTCAAGTATTGATAAAAACTCATGTAATCATATGAAAGTTTTTAAATAAAATCAATGTAAAGTTTCAATTAAATTTAAAAATCATGCAACTCCTATGATTAATATGCATATAGATTTAAAAACTTCGCTGATTAGCTAGCATGTGAAATCATTACTTTTTACGTGATTCAAACATAAAAGACATAGTTGAATGAAAACCCCAAGAATAATAAAAAGACCAAAGAAATTGTTTCTAACATTTGAATCTATAATAAAATTACAGTGGAACCAACCTTCGAAGCTTAGCACTTCATGGAATCAATATAGGACTTGGATTGGGCTTTTATTGTTAAAATCTCTCAAATATCTTTTAAAAATAAAGATAAATATCATTTATCTTCATAGTGATTATGCATATCCAAAAATATTTTGAGAGATATAGTCAATTTTAAAACTATTTGACAAATATAGTTGGTTAATAATCTTTTATATAATTAAATTAATTACTTAAAGATATATGATAAATTATCACCAACTAGTATTTGCATTAATTTTACAATCAATCCTTTGCAATCTCCTCCAATTATCTTCTAAATAATCCAATATCTTTAAGATATATTTGTTTGTTGTGGAGATCTAAAAAATTTAAGAAGATCTTGTCGTATTCAAAAGGATTTGGTAGTTATTATCTTTTGATATTTTATGATATAATTAAATAAGATAATTATTTTAAAATATCAAATAAAATATCTAAAGATATATTTTCCCTAAATTATCTTTTATCATAAATATTTATGAATTATCAAACTTTTTCTAGAAAAAAACAAAGAAAATCGCAAGGTCCAATTTTTTTTGCTCGCTCCCTCTTCTTGGCTTATCCAAATTTCTTCACTTTTTCAAGCTTTTTTTGCCTTCATGCAATGCTTGGCTTTGAGTTTTTGTGATTTTGATAATTTTCTATTCTTGGATTTATCTTTAATTTGTCATGAAACTTTAATCAATTTATTTCCACACCTCCATGGTTCAACTTAGCTGCAACTACAATAACACACCTCAAAATATCCAAAGAACATTTATGCAACTAAAAAAATTATTTTTAATATGTTTTTGTATCTCATGCTCAATAAATCCAATTATAAAAAATCCTAATTAAAACAATATTTTAAAGCACAAAAACCAATTAAGAATCCAATGTTAAGGGCTAAAGGGGGGCATAAATATGAACTCATCAACGGTCAAATTTTAGGTCAGGGTCCACTCAGCCACATTTTAGACGAGGCCAACTACCACTGAATTTGTTCGAATTTTGGTCGAGGCCGATTCAGCCAAATACGACCAAATTTCATCCATTTGACTCGTCCCAACCCATCCTGAACTCGTGGTGGATCGGGTTGGCTAGCGAGTTCTAACCCATTTTAACAGCTCTATCCAAGACTATGTCTTCATCATCTGCATTATTCAACACTTAATCTTGCAATTTAGGGTAACTTTCATCGCATACCACATGCATAAACTCTTCAAGAATCATTAACCTTTTATTGTATACCTTATATGCATGATTATTTGTAGCATAACCAAGAAATATACCTTCACCTTCTTTAGTATCAAACTTGTCAAGTTGCTCTTTGTCATTATTTAAAATAAAGCATCTACAACCTAACACTTTTAGATGATTTAAAACAGGCCTTATACCTTTGAAAAGCTCATAAGGGGTTTTCCTTAAAATAGGCATAATCAACACACGATTTAAAATATAGCTAGATGTGTTGACTACATCAGCCCAAAAATAGTTTGGTAATGAGGTTTCATTTATCATCGGCCTAGCAAGTTCTTCAAGTGATCTATTCTTTTTTCAACTACTCCATTTTGTTGTGGAGTTGTAGGAGCTGAAAAGTTGTTTTTAGTCTTATGTTTTTCACAAAAATGTTCAAACTTTTCATTTTGAAACTCTCTACCATGATCACTTCTTAAAGAAAAAATTTTAGAACACTTCTCATTTTTCAAAACCTTGGTAAGCCTTTTAAAAGCATGAAATGTATCATTCTTGGCAGCTAAAAATAATCACCATGTGAATTTAGAATAATCATCAACAATTACCAATGCATAGAAGTTTCCACCAAGAATCATGGTTCGTAAAGGTCCAAATGGGTCCATGCGAAGCAATTCCAAAAGCCTTTCAGTTGAAACACAATTTTTGGTTTTGAAAAAAACCTTGGTTTGTTTTCTCCTTTGGCATGCTTCACATATTTTATCCCTCTCAATTTTGAGTTTTGGTAAACCTTCAACCAATTGTTTTCTATTTAGTCAATTTAAATGATGCATATGAATGTGACAAAGCCTTTTATGCCATAACCATGTATCATCATCTTTTGTAAGAAAACATTGTATAGTAGATCAAGCAAGTAGATGTTCTTGACTCTTTTTCCTATTAACATTATGCTACCACATGCATAGAAAATAAGACAATGACTAGGTTCAAACATTATTTTATAACCCATGTCTCAAAGTTGGCTTTATCTTTATCAAGTTATCCTTCAACCATTCAACTAGAAGCACGTTTTTTATGTTGAATGAGGATCCATTGCTTATGATTCCATTTACAAGTATTTTCCCTTTGTTGTTATCCAGTGGTATTTTGCATCAAACTTCTTGTGCATATACACCTCAACAAAATGGGGGTGGCAGAGCGTAAAATAGACACCTTATTGAAATAGCTCACACTCTTTTAATTCATGGTTAGGTTTCTCAACCTTTTTGGGGTGATGTTGTTCTTACTGCATGTTATCTTATTAATTGCATGCCTTCTTTAGTTTTACATAATAAAATATCTCATTCCATTTTGTTTTCTCATGAACCTTTTCATCCCTTACCTCTAAAGGTTTTTCGGTATACATGTTTTGTTCACAATTTTAGTCCTGGTGTTGATAAATTGTCTCCATGATCACACAAATGTGTTTTTTTAAGGTTTACAATATCACAAGAACGATACAAGTGTTTTTCTCCTTCTCTTAACCACTATTTTGTTTATGCAGATGTCACCTTCAATGAGTCTACTTTTTACTTTCAAAGTCATTCACATTCCACTGAGTCTCCATCTCATATAGCCGATATTCCTAGTATTGTCAATATTCTTGTTATTTGTGATCTTCCAGGTGTGCCTTGTATGCCATCAGTTTTTCTCCACCACCACTTCAAGTTTATATTTGCCGCCATCATCCTCAATAACCATCGAATGACTCAACTCAAGTGCCAACTATTGTGTCTCCCCTTCCACCAAATGACCTTCCAATTACCCTCAAAAAAGGTATTTTTTTTCTACATGTAATCTCTCTCCTCATTATATTGCTATAAGTTACCACAAATTGTCTTCACCTTTTTATACTTGTCTTTCATCTATTTCTTTTATGACCACTCCTGTGCCTGCGAAAACAATAACAAAATATCAGGAAACACAAATCATATCTTACCTCAATCACTGATTTCTCAGATTGGTTACTCCTCGGTTTGGATATGTCTTCTTCTAATGTTGGCGGTTTGGACCCTTAAGGGGTTACCTGCGGAAAGGACTCTGACGATCAAGTCAGCAAAACTCTCAAAAGTCAAATCACAGATTAATGAATTAATGAAATGTACCTTTAATTATTGGGGTCCACATGCCTTTATAGAGCCATTAATTATGTTTTTCCCTTCTTATGGGTTGGGCCCCTCTTTATTACGTTGGGCTAATGTTCAGGCTCTGAATGGGCCTAGGTCAGGCCCAAGTCTCATACTTGTGATCTGACAATGGAAACCCCGCTGTAATTTCCTAAGTTTAAGGTTGGCAGTTTTTACTTACGTGTTATTCTTTGGAGTAGGCGGCCTTAGCCGTTATGTGTGTTGTTGTCTTGTTCAGTTAACTAACCATTTATTTTGTTTATGATAGGGCTAACCATAGGCGATTTGGACCGGGTAGTTAACCATGTCGATCCTGACTGCCTAGGTATAGCACATCAGTCACCCAGCCTTTGGCGGGATAGGTCACGTCGAAGCTTATATGTTGCCAGCTTGAACTAGGTAGTTAACCATATCGATATTGGCAGCCTAGGTACAATACATCATTCCCCCCAGCATTTGGCGGGATAGGTAACGCCAAAGGCTGCTATGTTTGTTCTAGTGGCACTTGCAAGAAAAAATTACTCTTTTCTTGGTACTCCATAGGGTATAGTAGTCCCCTAGTCTTGAGAAGAGGAAACGTCGCTAAGACTTTATCAGAAGTGATGGGAGTAGCTAAAGAGACGCCAGTTGTTAAGGTTCTCATTAGAGGGTTTGCGCAGTAAATTTTTATTTGTGATGTTTCGTATTCATAACGTTTAGCCGGGAAAAATTTTATTGATGCCTAGATGTTCTTATAAATAGAGGTTGAGAAAAGAGCCTTGATTGCCTTTGTTACTTTTCTGATATATTCCTTATTTTTGCCGCCATCTTTTAAAATACTCAAAAAAGGTATGTCTCGTGATAGCGATAGCATGTCCTCATCTGATTCGGGTAGTGGGAGTGGAAGGTCAAGGGATAAGGGTAGTGGTCAACTGGCCGGTGAAGAGGGATTCCAATGGAGGTTTCTGTCGAAACTAGAGAGGATCCGGCGGAGGAGATAGCCAAGAGCAGCTTGCCAATATAAGCCGAGTATGAATAGGTAGTTGCTAACGTGTGAACCCAATATTCCCTTTTCAGATGGTCTCGTATACTGAATGCCTAGTTGAACTGCGTACCTGTCCTCGAGAGGGGTACCCGACGGACCATAGTGTCTTTGGAAAGAGTGAGCGTCGTTGATTGCGTTTGTCACGGCCAAGAGGGGCCACGGAAGGATTCTTCTACATGTACATATGCCATTTTTTTCAGCTACATATGTGGATGCCCTTCGACGATTTCACGATGGGAATACTTCGCTTATTCAACGTCGCCCCTACTTAGCTACATCCTAATAGTTTGGGTTATCTTCAAGCATTCAGGTGTTGTGCCGGTCTCTATACCTCTAGCCCTCGCCGCGATGCTTTCTATATTTTTACGACACTCGGCCTAAGAGACCAATTACCTGGTTGTCACTGATAAGTCGCCTAGGGATAAGCAAATTAGACGCCTTTTCTCAATCATTCAAACATTTCAAAGACAGGTTCTTTAAAGTGGTGGTAAAGGAGCCAGGACGCCCACTATTTTATAATGACGATGGAAGTACAAAATTCCCTATTAGTTGGACCGACAACTCGTAGTGGTATAAGGATATGAAGAGGGAGGAGTTGTCGATGGCTGATAGGGAGGTGGTGGATGTGTTGATGAGATTTAGTGATAAGATGCCCATTAAGGGTCTAGTTAGGGTTTATTTATCCATGCACCCACTTGTTAATTTAGAAGGTATCATTTCGTATTTTTACCGTCATGTTGTATTTGAAGGAAATAACCGATATTGTTTACGTTGCAGGTCTCATGGCTCAGTTTGGCAAGAAGAACTTAAATTTGTTCAAGGCTTTGCACAAGGAGCAAGCTGAAAAGGCCAAGAATGTCGGGAATACTGATATTCCCAATCTGCAAGAACTGTTGGTCGAGGTTCAGGTCCACGGAGGATCGAAAAGGAAGGCGATTGTGCCTGCGAAACAAGGTGTTGGAAAATACCTGAGGCGAGTGAGGGCCACCATGTTGGGGTCAGGGTCCACTTCTGGGGCATAGAAACCTAAAGCCTGCCTTATTAAGTTGTCGGAGACGACCGTGCGTCGTGACATTGAGATCTCCTTGGTTGAATCTTTGGTCTCCTATATAGACAATATGGAGCCCAACTCGATGATTAAGGCCATGCTGGAATTCAAAAGCAAGGCCTTGATCTTGGGTCGCAGGGTGGGAACTCTATTGCAGAGGGAGATCAAGGAAGGTGGGGGGCCAAGGTGGAGGAGCTCCAAAAGAAATGGAAAGTTTAGGCCGCGAAACATGTTGAGGAGAAAGCGACCTGGGAGAAGGAAGGGAAGAGTGACTGGTGGAGAGGAAGCGGCTAGGCTCGTGGAAGGTTAGGTATCTGGACTCTGAGAAGAAGCTGAATGAAACAATTTCTGATATGGAGACAGATTATGACAAGTTGAAGGAAAATAATGGTGGGCTTGAGAGTGAGCTTGAAGATTTAAAGGGCCACATCATTCAAGAACACATAAACGGGTTCATTAAGGGTTTGCGGCAGACGGCCTTTTTCTGCAAGGAGATGTACGTGTCTGATGCTAGATATGATGTTAATAAAGACGTGGTGGATGACCATCTGGTGAATGAACTAGACTCAAGCCCGGAAGAGGAGGCTGACAAGGTGGCGGCTACCGATGATGCAAATCCTGTGGATGACAGGACCGTGGTGGTGGAAGTGCATGTGGATCCGACTGTTTAGGATTATGTTTAAATTTTGATTCGTATTCGGCCTAAGTCTGTAATAACTTGCACAATTATTTTTCTTTTGAATAATCGTTTTATACCTTTATGGTGTTATAATTTGATGAATGCTATGTCATGCTTACCACATTGTGATGTCGTTAGTTCCTGTTTTACTTTGATTATAGGCGCGCCACTTACGACTTTATGATTATGTTTGCGTTAATTGTGATTATTCAATATGTTCGACCAGACCGCTTACTTTGGTAAGTGGCGAGGTTTTTTTAAGAAAATAATTTAATGAGTAAGTGTTCGATCCAAACCACCTACTTTGGTAAGTGGTGGGGTACTTAAGAAAATAATTCATTTAGTAAGTGTTCGGCCCAGACCGCTTACTTTGGTAAGTGGTGGGGAACTTAAGAAAATAATTCATTTGGTAAGTGTTCGAATCAGGCCGCTTACTTTGGTAAGTGGTGGGGAACTTAAGAAAATAACTCATTTGGTAAGTGTTCGACCTAGGCCGCTTCCTTTGCCAAGTATTGGGGAACTTAAGAAAATAACTCATTTGGTAAGTGTTCGACCTAGGCCGCTTACTTTGGTAAGTGGTGGGAAACTTAAGAAAATAACTCATTTGGTAAGTGTTCGACCCAGGCGACTTACTTTGATAAGTGGTGGGAAACTTAAGAAAATAACTCATTTGAGAGAGTGTTCGACCCAAGCCGCTTACTTTGGTAAGTGGTGGGGAACTTAAGAAAATAACTCATTTGGTAAGTATTAAACCTAGGCCGCATACTTTGGTAAATGGTGGGGAACTTAAGAAAATAACTCATTTGAGAGAGTGTTCGACCCAGGCCACTTACTTTGGTAAGTGGTAGGGAACTTAAGAAATTAACACATTTGCTAAGTGTTTGACCTAGACCGTTTACTTTGATAAGTTGTGGGGAATTTAAGAAGATAATTTAATGAGTAGGTGTTCGGCCTAGGCCGCTTATTTTAGTAAGTGATGGTAAACTTAAGAAGAATGTATCTGACCAACAAATATATGAAGAACCCTTGTTTTTATTCATAACGTTTGGGGTGCCTCGTTAAAAACTCCCCGGCCAACACCTTCCTTAGGAAAAAAATGTCAGGTGAGGAAAAAGAGTACACCCAAGGTCACAAGTTGTTTGTGGTTATTACATTGGCGATTTTAACTAAAGTAGAACTTGAGGTGAGATACCTTCCACATGTTCGGTATCTCTTCTCCTGATAATTGCTCTAACTTGTACGTACCTCCCCCTGAATCTTCTCGTATTCTATACGATCCTTCCAGATTAGCCGAGAATTTGTCATCTTTCTTTCTTGCGCCACTAGCCATTCTCCATACCAAGTCCCCTTTGACGAAAGTTCATGGACAGAGCTTTGAGTTATATTTTCTCACCGCTCTTTGTTTTACTGCCATGTTTCTGATCTGTACTTTTTCTCGAAATTCTGTTAGTAACTTTAGGCTGACACATAGATTCTGTTGGTTTTTGTCATAGTTGTATACTTGTCTTCGTAAGGATGGTTCCCTGATCTCGACTAGTATCATCGCTTCCGCCCCATATACTAAACTGAAGGGGGATTCATTGGTAGCGAACTGTGGGGTACATCTGTAGGCTCACAATACTTCAAACAACTCCTCCAACCATCTACCTTTTGATCCATCTAGTCTTTTGCGCAACTTAACTAATATAACTTTATTGGTGGCTTCCACTTGTCTGTTGGTTTGTGGATGTTCCACTGAGCTAGTGATATATTTGATCCACAGGCCGGTATAGAATTTGGCGAGTTTTTATCTATGAACGGTCGTCCATTGTTAGTTATGATAGTGTGCAGCACCCCATACCGGCATATTATATTCTTCCATACGAATTGTTGGACCTGTTGTGTTGTGATTATGGCTAGTGGTTTAGCCTCTATCCATTTTGTTCTATCCACTTTGTGAAGTAATCAATTATTACAATGAGGAACTTGACTTGCCCCTTATCGGGGGGTAAACGGTCCCAAAATATCCATCCCTCACTTTGCGAATGGCCACGGGGAAAGTATGGAGTGCAACTGTTCTTGTTTCAAGTGAATGAGGTTGTCATGTTTCTGACATGGTATATTTCTTGATGAAGGCATGACAATCTGCTTCCATGGTTGGCCAGAAGTAGCTAACTTTGAGTATTCTGGTCGTCATGATTCGTGATCCCGAGTGGTATTCGCATATCCCTTCATGGATTTTCCTGATTAAGTAATCTGTTTGTTCCCTCGTAATGCACTTTAGTAGGGGTTCTCTGTATCCACGTTTGTTTAAAGTGTCGCCAACCATTGTGTATCGTGCTGCTTTGGATGGCCATCCCTTGTCGGCGTTTGCTAGGGGGTTTCCGGTTTTTAGATATTGGATGTAGGGAGTCATCCAATTGTCGACCTTGTCTATGTTTAGGCATATGTTTGTTGTTGAGGACGCTGCTAGCGCCTGTTGTAGGTGGGACTTGTGTCATTCTTTATGCTTTGTACTTGCCAGTTTGGACAAGGTGTCTGCTTGCATATTATCCCATCTTGGTATATGTTGTATCTTTACTTCATCGAAGCCGGATTTCATGATGTTGCGCATCAGGTGGTAGTATTGGAACAGAGTTGCATCTTTAATCTAAAATTCATCATTGAGGTGGCCCGCTGTTAATTTGGAGTCTATTTTACATGTCAACGCGTGTACTCCGACTTCTCGTGCTAGGGATAGGCCGACCAGAATGACTTTGTATTCGACTTGATTGTTGGAGGTTTTGAAAGCAAAGTGTAAGGATTTTTCGATGAGTATATATGGTTTGGGCCTTCTAGAACAATGCCAACGCCTGCTCCTTTTGGGTTAGAGGAACCATCAACATACAATGTCCATTTTTCCTCTTCCAGGGTGTGTTGAAGGTCATTGACGAAGTTGAGTAGGCATTAGGCTTTGATTGGGTCGTGTGGTTCATAGCGGATATTAAATTTGGATAGTTTACGGCCTAAGACGACATTCGTCCGGCTAGATCGGGTTTCTGTAGGATCTTTTGAATGGGGTAGTCTGTTTTGACGAAAATCTGGTGATTCTAGAAGTAGGGACGGAGCTATCTTGTTGCATTTACCAAAGACAAGGCTAGTTTTTCCACCATATGATATCTAGTTTTCGAGTCTTGTAAAGATCGACTAACAAAGTATACTAGTTACTGAACACCAGTCGACTCCTGGACCAAGGCGGCACTAACTGTATGGTTAGTGGCTGTGATGTATACTAGTAATGGGAGGCCTATGTTTGGTTTGCGAAAAATTGGAGAGGATGTCAGTGTGGTTTTAAGGTTCTGGAAAATGCGCTCACCATCTTTGCTCCAAGAGAACTTCGCAGATTTTTTGAGGAATTAGATGATGGGTTGGGTTTCATCCGCTAACTTTGGTAAGAATCTGGATATAGCAGTGAGGCAACCCATTAAGCGTTGTACATCTTTGACATTGGTTGGGCTGCGCATTTTGAATATGGCCTTGCATTTCTCAGGGTCTGCCTCGATTCCTCATTGTATTAGCATTAAGCCTAAAAATTTTCTGCTATCTACATTGAAAACGCATTTTTCCGGGTTAAGTCTGAGGTTATACTTTCGTAGTGCGGAAAATGCTTCGAACAGGTCCTTTGAATGTTACAGGTGGTTAGGGGATTTGACAACCATGCCATCTACGTACACTTCGACACACTTGCCCATCAGGTGGCTAAACACTTTATCCATTAACCTCTGATAGGTAGTGCCTGTGTTTTTGAGTCCTAAGGGCATGACTCTATAGAAATAGTTGGCGTCTTTAGTTATCAATGTAGTTTTGATCATGTTAGACGGAGTCATAGGTATTTGATTGTATCCGGAGTAGGTGTCTAGGAAGCTAAGCACTTTGTTTCCGGTTGCACCGTCTACCAACCTATCAATGCTAAGTAGAGGATATGCATCTTTAGGGCATGCCTTATTTAGGTCCGTGTAGTCAAGACACATCTGCCATTTGTCGCTAGCTTTCTTGATAAGGACAACATTTGCCAACCAGGTCGTGTAGTGGGCTTTAGCGATGAATCTGGCATCTAGTAATTTTTTGGCTCCTACTTTTACTACTAGCCTTCATTCCTCTCCCAACTCTCTCTTCTTTTGGGAGACGTACCTAGCTTCCTTGTGGATGGATAGTTTGTGAACGGCAACTTGAGGATCAACGCCGAGCAAGTCTGCAACTGACCAGGCGAACAAGTCAATGTTATCTTGTAGCGTAGGTATGATTACGTCATGGTCGTCCCGTTGCAAGCCCACGCCTAGTTTAAGGATTCTTCCAGGTGATAGCTCCAAGACTTTTGTATCTTCTACTGGCTCGATGTGTGAATTGCACCTTATTCTGAGGTCTAGATCTTCACCAGATAAAGTTAAGTCTGAACCGGGTTGTCGTTCAATATTATGGGTTGTGAGAGTGGGCTCCCGAGGTCTCAAACTTGCAATGTAGCATTTGTGCGCGAGTCGTTGGTCACCATGGATGGTGATGATGTAGCTGGAGGAGGACGGAAACTTCATCGCTAAGTTGGGTGGGGAGACCACCGCTCCCAAGGTGTTAAGGGAAGGTCGTCCTAGAAGGACGTTGTAGGATGCGGGTGCCTCAACAACCAAGAAACGGACGGGGATGGTTTTTGTTTGGTGTCATTTGCGGAATACGGCATGAAGATCGATATACCCACGCATGGATACTTTTTTCCCCAAAAAACCATATATGGGCTCGTCGTAGGGTACCATAGTTGTGACAGGGAGTTGATGTTCCTGGTAGGTCGTCCAATACAGGATGTCTACTAAGCTCCTTTGGTCTATAAGGACTTTCTTGACCGTGAAGTTCTCGAGCTCTATGGTGATGACCATGGGGTCGTCCTGCTATTGGTGGACGCCATGAAAATCAATGTCAGTGAAAGTTATGGGCGGTATCCTCCGTCTATGGCGTGAGAGGGTGATGTGGTTAATGGACTAGATGCTACGTAGGTGTTTTTTCCTAGCGGATAAGGTGGGGCCTCCTCCCACGAACTCGCCAGATATGGCTTAAAGCAAGCATATCGCAATTGGTCCTCCAAGTTCAACAACACCTCATTTCCTTTGTTTTAATCAGTCTAACAATGATTACACTCTATTCACAAACGAAAGTAATTGCACCTTTATAGTTATTCTTGTATATGTTGATGATATCATTATTAGTAGTCCTAACCTCAGTTATTAATAATGTTAAACTCATATTTCATGAACATTTCAAATTAAAAGACTTAGGAGCTTTAAAGTTTTTGTTGGAGTGGAATTTTCAAGTCTCAAGCGAGTATTTTCAAGTGTCAACAACATTACATTGTATCCCTTCTATATCCCTGGTTTCACGTGATGGAAAAGAGAAGAAATCGCGTTAAGGGAAAAGAGTAAGTGATCGCTGACAATGACTCTAGCTTTGACTAGTTGCCAGAGGCAACCTTAGTTGACGATGGTGGAGACAAAGATGTTCGGTGGTTGGTCCTGGCGCCACTCCTTTGTTGATTTCACGTGACGGAGGATGAACAGAAAGCCTTGCGTATGAAGAGGGTGAAGAACGGAATAGTTTCGACATCAACAGCAACCATGGCACATTCGAGTTCGCTACCATGGTGACTTTTCCTGTTTCTACACACAATGGAAGGGTAGAAGTAGGAATGTCAAAAAAATTTGTACCCGCGGGTATCCGCAGATAAAATCCGCAACAGGTAAAAAATGGATGTTGAAAATGGATACCCTGGGTATCGGGTACGAGTATTTTTTATACCCGCTTGTTAACGGGACGGGTACGAGTATCATAGTATCTGTACCCGTGGATACCCGTACTTATTATACTCTATTTAAATTAAAAGAATTAAAACATTAACACATTATTTATTTGTAAATTGTCATTCAACACTATTTAAATGGGTCATTTTCACTATGTTTGAAAATTATAAATGTTATGTATTGTATTTTTATTTGAATTTATGGTTAAAATTTGTTATTAAATATTGAAATTTTCTTTTATAAATATCCGCGGGTACCCGTGGATATTAAAAAAATATACGAGTACCCGCATTACGGATACTCACATGGATATGTATATGAATACAGGACGAATATCCACCCTACCCGCCCTATTGACATCCACAAGTAAAAGAAGCCCTTTGTCTCTCTCTATTTTGATGAAAAAGGAGAAGCTTTGTTTGAGAAGCCCTAGTCTCTCTTTTCTTTCATGAAAAAAACCAATATTTAAAACGCAACCACCGAGAAGGTGGGTTTCAAAATTTAAATTTTTAATTTAAAAAAAAAAACAAGTGTCACATATGTGTCAGTACACATATCATGACATGGATGCTATACTGGAACACCTTAAAAAATAAGAAACAAAATCAATACTTAAAAAAAAAAAAAAATAGGAACCGGTGCTTAAGTTTCGACCATGAATTATTTCTAATTTTACATAATACCTAACAGACAAAAACATATTTTTTAGTGAAAAGAGCGACAAAGACAGGAATAAAGTTAAGCAACGTACATCAGCTTCATCCATTCAACCAAACATAACCACTAATTGAAGAAAATCCCCTTTCTGTAGTGACATAAATGGAGAGAGTTTTATTGCACTAAAAATAAACAAAAACTCAAGAAACTCACATCGAAAAACTAAAGTTGACTGTTTTAAGTATCACTAATACCAATTAAAATCATTCTGGCACCCTACGAGAAACAAATCAAATATAAATTATTCAAGTTATGTAGTTTCATATTATCTTCGACCTAGAAACAACAGAGACAACAAGTTCGGATAGAGGTTAAGCCCAATCAACTGGTCTTTGGATCAGGCATGGGAAAGAGGCCAGCACTTGCACCTCTGGGCGGTGCAAAACCCAAGAACTTCTGCAAATTTGTTCTGATGCTAATGGAACACAAGAAGTACAGAAATGCCATGGAACAATCAGTGGGATCATTACCCTGCAATCCTCGATGGCTCATCTTCATAATAAGCCCAAAAGGTTTGAAGGGCAATTTGGCAACTACCTTGCCTTCGAAGAGTGAATTCAGCAATCCAAAGACTACAAAGAGAACCAGAGCCACAACACCCCCAGACTTGAACTTGAAGAGAGACAGATCACGACTCGATTCTTTGAGGCTTGTCTCAACACGATCAATCTTTTTGGTCTTGGACTTCTTGATGTTGATTTTATTGCTGTCTGTCTTCATGGTCTCAAGTTTCTTGGAGGCCTTGTCAATGGAGGACCGAAGATTTTTGTAAGAATTGGTCCGATAGATAAGAACCCAAGAGATAGCCTCACAAACAATAGCTGTGCAGAAGGAGATACCAACTACAGTGAGGCCATCAGAGTACTTGAAATCTGAGAAAGGATATGCCATTGGAAGACTTTAACCAAAAATCTACGCCAAAATGGGAAGACCAACTCGGATCTTGATGAGAAATGTTAAAACGTCCAAATCCTGTATTAAAAAAAAAAAAAAAAAAAAAAAATTTAATCACACCCTATACGAACTCCTCAATAAAATAACAGAGCAACAAATAGGACAAATTACATTCACCTTCCCCAAAGAAATGTTTAAATTACACTCTCCCTCCTCTTTTGAAAAAAACATTTCTGTATACTATTGAGATTATTTAGATTATGCTAACGTTTGTTTTAGTTTAAACAAGCCACTTAAGAGATTTCCTCTATCTCCGTACTCGGTATCAAAAGCAGATATAGCCTTGAAATTTGATAATAGGATATTTAAAATTATCTAGAGGTAGTGTTGTTAAATATCAAAGTTGTCCAACACCATGACGAGTTGAGGTTGACAATGCGTGAGATGAGTTATAGATTCTTATACCATGTCAAATTCCATCTTAGAATCAATTGGCACTAAGCAACACGCCCTCCACATATGTCTATCAAATCAAACAAGCCTATAAAAATAGGCAATTACTGAGATGAGTTACAGACTTCGGTACCATGTCAAATTTCATCTAAAAACCAATTAAGCTAAGTTGTTCAACAGATATATATAAGTCGCACTCCAAGAATTGAGGCCAATGTGAGACTTCCCAACAAACTTAATATATTGGTTTGAAATTGGAACAGCTATCGTCCATCAACACCACAAACCAAAAAAAAAGACAAACTCATAAATATATATCCTTTGTCAAGAGAAAATAAAGCAGGTGAAGCAATACCAATTATCTCCAAATTACTATATACTCTTCAGCATAGATTAACTTGACCCTGATTTATGTCAATATTTGTTTTATGTTTGAACCAGGATTAATTGCACCTTTTGTATAAAATGTGTGTAAATCTGGTCCCCCAAAGTTGTTTACAAGCCAATTGTGCACCTTTTCTTTCATCTAAAAGACACAATTTAAAATTTTATAATTATATATTTGGGATTTAATGATGGATTAGGGATATGAAATCATTTTAGAAGTTTAGATGCAAGAAATTTAGTAAAAAATCTATAAGATATGGAGGATTTGTATCATGTGATACGTTAGAAGAAGAAGAAGTAGAAATAAAGTTTCCTATTTTATTTGGGGTGAAATATGATTTTTTGGTTGGTGAATTAAATTTGAAGGTTTAAGAGAATTTAATTGATTAAATTGTACGGTTTTAGTGTAAAACATTGACAATTTGATAGTTTTAGGTAGAAAAATTCTGTGGACGGACCAAATTAGCTTGATTTGAAAAATAGTGCGACTTAATTAGCTCATAAAAATTTATGAGACCAACAAGAAATATCACCAAAGAGCTAGCCTAACAAGCTCAGGATTCTTACAATCCATGGGCTCATTATAGAACTTAAAAAGACTAAAAGTGCAGAAACAAAAAGCTAAAACGAAACAAAATTCTTTGAAAATAAGATCCAAAGAACTTATCCATAGACAGCTACTTTTATCAAATTTTCAAAACTGTTCAACAAAACAGAGAGCTAACAAACAAATGTGTCCTATGTAACAAGGACCAACAGTGAATTGGGACTTGGTCTTTACTACCTTTCAGTCAAAATTAATCTATTAATCAATTAAATTCTCAATTAAAATTGGGTTTTCTAAGACACTAATCAATTAAATTCTACATCTATTAATCAAGAAAAAACATCAGCGCTCTACAACAAGAACAGGGGTTGTTATACCTGACCAAGTAGCTTCCCTTCAAGTATGAGGTTTCAGTATGAATCCTGCAAATTCAGAAGAAGGAAAAAAAGCAAACTGATGTGAGGTTACATCATATAGCAGCAACAAACATTATTATATTATACAATCCAAAACAAAATAGATCACACCACAATTCAGTGTAACCAGATTCCCAGAATCAAATCCATCAATTTCAATGAAAAAAGTCAACGAACTTTAGCGTTCTGAGAGTAAATTCATTCTTCAATACAAAGAAATCAGTAGCAAAACAAACTAACACATTATTTAGGTGATAATTGAAATCTCATTTTAAGAATACAAATTCCTCGATTAATAAAAAAGTAAGAAATGTCATACACAGTCAAAATAACAACACAGCAGTTATAAAATAATAAATGCCTTATCCCCTACTTCATTAATTAGTAGAGAAATCAAATCCTGTGCTACCCTTTTGAGCTCAATGAAAAATCCCAACTCTTTAACAGTACAGTAAAATTTACCTCTACTGTTTATCAAGATAGTATAATGAGCAAACATTCGCAGACAAAGGAGAGATTTCAAAGTTATAAGATATCGTACAACTCCATAAACGAACCATAAAATAACAAAATTTGAAGAAAAAAATAATGAATTGTTTCTTTTTTTTCTAATATCGCCGTCCAAATCAACAACAGATCCGTAGTGAACCAACAGAAACCAACCACAGAAAGAAGAAAAATCGCTCATTTTCTGAAACGCGGTTTCTTAAATAGATCCAAATTAAACAGTCACAGCACTCAGTGTTTTGTTGTTGGATCTGCTATTTGCGCGTAAATTCGAATTTAACCTCTCTTTTACCTGTCTAATGGCGGAGGTGTCGGTCTGAAAGTCGCACACGGTTGCAGGGTTCTCAGTGGTGGCGCTTCTCTTTCCGCTCCCTTCTTCCTTGTAAAATCAAATAAAATTAAATTATAATGTCACTCTCAGAGGTCACTGGGTGTATACCCAATTCATCCCGATATATATTTATTTCTGCATATATATCTTATATCTTCTTTAATTTAAAAGTACAACTAATTTTTAAAATTTAAGCAATAATTTATTCTTACTTATATTTAATTATTCTGTAAGTAAAATAATTTAAATATGTTTTTATATATAAATGTAAAATGTTAATATCACGGAAGACACTACCGATCTTTTGATGATTTGAAATAATATCTTATTTGAAAATTTTATTTTGGTGTAGATATTTGTGTTAATTAAATAACTGAAATTTAGGACTTTGCTAACTAATTTATCTGATCTCTCTAAAAAGTTAAATGATTTCTAAAATAACAAGGAAACATATGTGTTATATGTTTGTTTATTATTTTATAATAAAACAAATAATTAAATTATAATTATAAAAAAATATAAATAATTTTTATAATTTAATTATAAGTACTTTTTATATATTTTGTAAATATATTTTATTTAATTAATTTAAAAAATTGTTACATTCAAGAAAAATAAATTAAATTAAAAAAACGGATTAATTGAAGAAAAAAAAATGTAGACATGGAAAAGGGAAAATCCCTTTTGTTAAATATTTTTAAAAAAATATTATTTTACAAAATAATAATTTCATTTTTAAATGTAAATTTCGACAAAAAACAATGTATAGTTCATATTTTATCTGAGAAATGAATCATAATAAGTGTGTACTATAATTTTGAAAAAATATAATTAGATATGATAATAAACAGTTAATAACCCCGATCTCTATAATAAATGTTATTATATGTAACGTTAAAATTTAACTCCAACCTCAAGATCTGGGTCTCTGAAGTGATAATCCTTTTTACTCTTTTATTAAAATAATAATAAATAATTAATATAATATAATATTAGCTAATAAATTTATTAATAACAAATAAATTCAGCACGGTTTCTTCTAATCTATTTCCAATCAACTACTTCTCTTATTTTATTTTTTTTAATTACTTTTTATCCTATTATTCATCCTCTTCTTTATCCTCTCTAAACAAAACATTAATATAATGTTTCTAAACAAAATAATGTTAATCCTTAAAGTTAAATCAAGTCGAATACAAAGAATAAAATAATTGTCTTTTGGAACTTTTATCTTCTTCTATTTGATTTAAATTTAATATAATATAATGCATTCATATTTCTTAATTTCTACATTCTATATATTGTAATTTTTTACAATATAGATTTATTATAAGTTAAATGAGTATTTGTGTGATTATTTAGTACAATACATAGGACCCTTCCCCTGTAAGAAGTATTACACTAGATGAACCGATCCATTTTATTTCAAATTATAATATTAAATAGAAAAGAATTTATTATTGTATATGTTGTTATCTTTGGTGGAGTGTTTCATATGTGTTCTTTATTGCTACCGAAGTGTTTCTAGTTAGTGTTTGCTTTTTTAACAAAAGTTAATAAAAACATATATCATCTTGATTGATAAAGTGTTAAAAGAGCTTAGATTATCTTTGGTTAAGAGTTGATAGATATATATCTATTATTAATAAAGGAGGATTCACAATTTGAAAAAGCTTTTCAAGATAATAATAAAAAATAAGAGTACGCACCTTTATTAAGACTCTCGCATTTGTCTTACAAATTGAAAGTGTATTCATTCTTCAAGAGTGAATTTACAATAGGCACACAAATTATTTATAGTATGAATGTCATGACCAAAGAGATGATGGAAGAGTTTGGTTACAACCAATATGAACACTAAACAAATTATAAGTGTGACACAAATTTAGTTAAACTAATGATCCCACAAAACTATGTTTAACACTTAATTAGTTTTTAATCTTCATAAACACATGGATTATTTCATAAATTAAGGGAAGACACATGGGTTTTGTTACAAAAAGTACATGAGTACCTATGCTTTAAGGAAGAAGCATGTCAAATAGTCACAACTCTCACATGCACTTGAAAGTGACATGTGAAAGTTAGAAACTCTTCATATGACTTCTAAACTTTCTCATATTCATCTCATAATACTTGTGTGTCTCTTGAAAAATATTCCCTTAAACACTTGGAATATTGTATAATATAAGAGACTACCAAATTTAAATGTCTCTTTATTTCTTCTTCCATTATCTTGACTTTAAATGTCTCTATGAGGCACTGATACTTTAATTCGGATTATGTATCCGTATTCGACACGAATCTCTTTCCGATAATTTAGGATATTTCACTGATACTTATCAATAAAGTATTTAATCTTTAAAGTAGTAATACTTTTATGATGACAATAATTTATAATTTTTTATGTTGAAAGCTTTAATACATATGATATTAATTTGGATTCACAAAATAACAATCATATATTTATCATGTTTTTAAGAATTATTGTACACTTTTTAATATGCATATATAACATATAATATTCTATTATTTTCAAAATAAATGTATTAGTATCGAATATGTGTAGTATCTGATACACGTATCGTATTTGTGCATCATATTTGCCTCATGTGAATCTTTCTTAGAATCTTTTCTTGATTTCTTCTTCTTATTTTTTCTACCCATGCTTCTTGTATTTTTTTATTTGTCTTCTTTATCTTCTTCTTCAATAAGTCCTTCCCTATTCCTATTTATGTTATGTATTGCTTTATTTATTAAGTGTTAGACTTTAGATCATCTAATTAATATAAATAGTGTGTCATATTTGTAAAGCTTTCACTTTTTGAATATATCTATTAGCAACAAGCATTTTCTTTCCTCTCCTTTGAAAATTATACTTGTATCTTAACAACCTTATTTGTTGTAGCAAAAATACTCAAAAAAGTCAAATGTAGCCCGATGAAAATGAATACTTCCGTTTTTTTATCTCGAGAGATATAAAGGGGATATCTAAGAGTAATTGTGTACTCATTGTAAGCCATAAATGGTATAAAATATACTATAAAACATATTTAACTGTTGAACCCTTTAACCTTTGTAAAGGAGAATCAAACGTGGTTGAGTGTTAGGCTAAACTAGTATAAAAATAAAATGTCTTATTGATTCATTTATTATCTTTGTACAAGCTCCAACTATCTCTCAATTTGGTTGTGAAAATTGTTTTGAAATCATTTTCTAGTAGATGGTCATTCCCATTCAATCAATTAACCATTCATTTTGTGAAAATTGTTTAGTCTTTATTTAACTCCTTTCTAGAGCTTTTTTTCACCTTAAAAGAATTTTGTTGGAAGAATATCCTTAGTTTGATTTTTGAATGAACTATCAAAATATGTGAATTATTAATGGTTAGTTAAAAGTGAATTATTAATCTTGACTTATTTTATTGGTGTTGTTTTGGATTTAGATAACTATAATTAAACTAAGAATAGGTTTATTTTAGGTAAAGTGTTTATTGGAAATAGTTTGGGAAGTTGTAAATCTCCTAAGTTTTTTGTTCAATTAGATTTCTTGTTTGTTGAAACTTGAATATCACTTTCAAGTAACATGTAGGTTGTTGAAGCAATATTCAAGTTGTGGGATTTAGTGACGTAATAGAGCACAATCGATTAAGTCTATTTGGTTGCTTAAGCAATGAGATTCATGATGCATATTTTGTGCACATTGTCGCAATCTGAATTGTGACGGGACGGCGAACCAAAAAGAGAAACGAGTTTGAAAAGAGATTTTGGAGTCACCACCATAGTTTATTTTGGAAAACTATAGAAAACCATGAAGATAAAGCAAGTTTGCGAAAAACCAAATTTAGGTTTGGGAATCGATTGCATAGGAAAGGTGTTAGCACCCTACAACGCTCGCCCGAGGGTGGTACCTTTAATTAAACATGCAGACGAAAAAAGTTAATCGATGTTGGAAGAGAACGTGAGAGTCTGGTGGGTGTAGATGCAGGGGAGGATGCTCTATGGAGAGGAGAATGAAATGTGGGACGTTGGAGGGGAAGAATGTAGATGAATGGTTGATGATGAAGTTGATGTTTAAGTTGTTTCCCAACACTCACTCAAGCAATACCAACATTGCAATAGCAACATTAGAACAACATGTTCATTCAAGCATTCAACAACACTCAATAAGCCCCCACACACATCAGATCAAGATCATGCTCATGCAAGTACTTAAGGCTCACAACACTTACCTCTCGGAGCTCCCTTATGTTGCTGCTCACTCACTTCTTTTTGTCTTTGATTTTCCTTCTCTTGTATCTCTCCTTCTGGATGTGTATTTGTAATCTTATATGGTCTAGTACTTTGAGAACTCGTGCAAGGAAGTTACGTGTTTCTCTTTTTTTTATTACTGTGTTATGAATCCCATTTTCTTCTTTGATTTTGGCTTTATTTTCTCCACACTAAAAAATAGTCTCTGCTGGAATTGTGTGAGGTTCCTTGCTGCTATTATCATGCCATCTTTTCCTATTTCGTGCATATCCTGTTTGAACTTTTGCCAATGATCAAAAGCATGAGGCAGGTTACCTTCCAATCACTCCACAAGAGTTGCGTTGCAATGGCTGCCATGGGTGCAATAGTGATATAGATACTCAAACATTTCCTTTTCCATGCCAAGAATCAAAAGCGGGCAAAACATGAAAATTTTACCATTTTTTCTTGCACGAAGGAGGAAAAGATAGCAAGAGGAGCTACTGCAAATTCGTTGACTTTCATTTCTCTCTTTTTCATATATATATATATATATATATATATATATATATATATATATATATATATATATATATAAAAAAGGATAAAACAAAATGGAATAAAAAAAATAAAATAAGATTACAATAAAAATAAAAATAAAATAAAATAAAATAAGATAAGATAAAGAATAAAAATAAAAATAAAGATAAAATGAAAATAAAATAAGATAAAATAAAATTAAAGTTAAAATAAAATAGAAATACATATCCATACTCAAATCAATGTTAACTTGTTTTTTTGTATTTTTTTCCTCTTCTTCTCAATTATTTTTTAAGTCAATTTTGGATATCGATACACTTCTTTATAGTTGTACTATAATTGAAAACTCGTTCCATATGCTTTATTTTGAGTTTTTTGTTCAATTGATTTTAGTAGTAATAAATTAGATTCAATGTACATATTTGCCTTAATTTTATATTTTTAGATAAGTTGACATTTGCTTATTGTTTTAGCATAACTTTTTTTGTATATGATATTTTTAGCTGATTTATTTGCATTCGATCTTACAATAAAAATGCACATATGGTTTGTTGGATTTGAATTTCTATGCTATTTTCTAAGATTTTAAGAAGTTGAGGTAGATTTTTTGAATTGTTTTTTAAGGAACTTGTATGGATTCAATTATCCTTATTTTGGTTTTAACTTTTGTGAATGAGCCTCTGGACCTAATTATAACTCATATTTAGGTTCATGTTTATTTTATATTCCAAAACCTATATATACATAAGTAACACCCCATTTTGTAAGTGTCTAAAATCTATAATTATACACATTACATAATTAAAATAAAATTGTATTCCTCTTTTATTGAAAATTTCAATTACAAACAAATTTTATTGAAAAAAAAAATCTATGATTATAAATTTATCCGAATCATCACTCATTTATTTACCGTGTATAGTTATGATTTTCACTCTTTCTTAAAATCCTATATATTCTTTATGAGATTTTAGGTAGTCTTCTAATAACCATAAAATGTTTAGATATATTTTTTCTTATCTTTTTGTTTCTAATTTTGAGAAAATCTTTTAACTAAAAATAGTAACAAACCTTTATATTTTATATTAACATTTTAAATAATTATTCACTAAATCTTATTTCTTAGAAAATCTTTAAAAATAAAATGAACCTTCAAATTATAACTAACAAAGTTTTATCTGTTGCTCAAAGTATTAAACCATATTTTTCATAATTATTATAATTTTTATAATATCGTTATATATATATATATATATATATATATATATATATATATTTTTTTTGACGAACCTTGTTGTCCGTGAGGATCACGACCTCCAAAATTTTTAATTTTTTTAAATATATATAATATATAATATTAATAAAATAAAATTAGATATTTTTATCTTTTTATAAAATATAATATTTTATTTTAATAAATAATAAAATGTAAAATTAAATATAATAAATATTAATAAAATTTATTGAGATATTTTTTATGTCTCTTTCATCTTTTAAGTTTATCATATATTGTATTCATCTTTCACTTTGTGTTTTATTGTGTTCTTGATAAAAAAAAAAAATTAAACATAAATTTATTCTTTCTACTCTCATATGCTCTCTTCCGTTTTTTGAAGATAAAAAACGCAATTCTCTCTTCATTTTAGTTTAATAGTTAGTATTTTTTTCATCTCATCAGTTTTTTTGTATGAAAATAGAAAGGAAAGTTATGTATTATATATTTTTTCATAATCATTTTTTAATTGTAATTTGATTATCATATTTTTTATTGATAATAATTTTTTTTAAGAGATATAATGGAAAATACCGAGAATATATAAACAAGACAAATATACTTCTTCACATATCTTCAAACATGATACTAAGGATCAAATTGTTAAACTAGAGTAATCCTTTCTTAATATTCAAAGAAATAAAGGGATGAAGATTCATATTAATTTTTTGGAATTTATTTCCAAAAAAAAGTTCTTAAATATGGGAATATAATAAAAGATATGAAATTATAAAAGCTTATTTAAAATAGGTAAATACAACTTTAAGCCTATAATTATTATAAATTTTTCTAAGTGAAAACAAGAAAGAGATTTTAATATTAAATTATATATACTTTTATTATATTAAATTATATATACTTTTATTATATATATATATATATATATATATATATATATATATATATCATTCGTGTACTTTTTTACTCAAGAAAAGTCCAAACCTATAAAATATCATAATCTCAAAATCAACTTCAAAGTAACAATAACATTAATTAACACACTACAATAAGCATTATAACCAAATCCACTTCAAAATAACAATCAAATTAGTATAAACATAAAAATATACAAAGTAAAGAAAATAATGACATAACAATTATTACAAAAAAAAATTAAGAACCCAAATAACTTCCAAATTGAAATTACATAAAAGCATTATTGTTTACAAAATTAGCAAAAGTTCTGAGAATCCTAAAATGAAGACATGTGCTTCAAATAGCACATAAAATCATATAACAAAGTAACACATGCACGTAAAGACCTCAACACTTATAGTATAACAGTTAAAGGTAAAAATTAAAAATAAACTCCTTAAGTAAACAACACTTAAAACCATTAAACAAAAGTAAGTGTAAATAAAGTTCTCAACATGAACGGGATACAACTAAAATAGGCAATAATAACTCTTTCAAACCTTGAAAGCAAATATTCAACTCAATGTACTTGATCTCAAACTATTACTTATTCATTCAAAGGAACTTGCACCTAATATTCTTTCTAACAAAAAACATTGCCACAGATTTCCTGATCCAAAGTAAGAACTATAATCAAAGAAGTAAAAAAGCATGTTAAAAGCATATCTATTTACCACTTTTCAATTAAATTAAATCATAACCATATAACTGACGTTTGAAACACATCTCAAACAAAGTTACAAAATAATATAACCACACAAAACAAATTTATTTAGAGAATACAATAGGTATAAATAGGGATGTCAAAAAAATGCACATATGCGGGTACTCGTGTATAAAACTCGCAATTGGTAGAAAATGAATATTGTAAATGGATATCCGTTGATAACGGGTACAAGTATTTTTTTTTTAAACCCGCATGTTGGGACGATTATGAGTATCATAGTATCCGTACCTGTAGATACTCGTACCCGCTAAACTCTAATTTAAATTTAAAAAAACATGATTAAAATATTAACATATTGATCTTGAATGGGTTATATTTAAAATACAATCTTCCTCTCTTTGTAATCTATCATTCAACATTATTTAAATGAGTTATTTGAACTTTGCTTGAAATATATAATAGTGATGTATTGTATTTTATTTGAATTTGTAGGTAAAATATGTTGTTAATATTTTTAATTTTTTTTTGTAAATACATGTGGGTACTCGTAGATATTTGAGGATATTAAAAAAATATGTGGATATTCGTATAACGAATACCCATACAGATATGAAACAGATATGAGGCGGATATTTATCTAGCAGGTAGGATACGTACGGAAAAACTACTACTTGTATCCTATCCGTCTCGTTGACATCCCTAAATATAAACCCCTCATACATACTTGTTTTGAAATCATTTACAAATATATATTGTCTTACATAAATTTGAAAATCTTACCTCTTGATTCAGTTTTGCATTTTAAAGATATTATTCTTACTATCCTTATTTTGCTTAAGGAAAGTCCAGACCTAAAATATTACAAACCCAAAATCAACTTCAAAGTAACAATGACGTTAGCATGGTATAATAAGTACTATAACCAAATTCACCTCAAAATAACAATAAAATTAATACAAATGTAAAAATATACAGAGTAAAGGAAACATAATAACATATTAATGACCACAACTAAAGTAAGAACCACATTAGCACCAAAATTAAATTATATGCATTACTATTTACAAAACTAGAAAATATTATTAGAATCCGGAAATGAGAATACGTACTTCAAGCAACACATAAAAAATATAACAAAACCAACACATGCACATAAAAATCTTAGTACACATATTATAAGGATTAAGAGTAAAAAATCAACATCTTAAAGTTAATCAATGCTTAAAACCATAAAACATAAGCAAGACATGTAGATAAAGTTCTCAACATGAATGGGATATCAACTAAAATAGACAATATCAACCATTCTAAACCATGGAAGCAAATATTCAAGTCAATGTACTTAATCTCAAACTATTACCTCTTCATTCAAAGGAATTTGCATCTAATTTCTTTTTGACAAAAAAAAACAATGTCACGGATCTCATGATACAATGCAAGAACAACAATCAAAGAAGTAAAAAAAGACCAACAACTTAGAAGCATATTTACTTACCATTTGTTCAATATGAAACCATAGGATACAAAAGTATGAAACACTGTATTTATATCTATAGAAGAAGAATGAAAAACCCCTTAAAAATTGAAGAAGAATAAATTAAAACATAACATAAATTTAATAAACAAAAGGTTAAACAAAAAGTGCTAACTTTTGTTAATCGATAACCATTTTCTTGTTATGTGCTCATCAAATTAAAACCCCCCTAAAAACTGAAGAAACATCAAATGAAAATCTCCCTAAAAACTGAAGAAGAACAAATTAAAGCATGAAATAAATTAATAAAAAAAATGTTACGTTATGTTCAATCAAGAATAAAAAATAGGACACCGAAGAAAAAAAAATAGGATTACAAACCAAAAAAAATGTAAAGTTTACCTTTTAACATTAACACAATTCCAACAATGCCAACAGTGATCACCGAAGAAGGCAAAGAACAATGGAGAACCACAAAATTAGTTAAGAAAAAATAGGTTTACGAAATAAAAAAAAAAAAAAAAAAGAAAAACATAAATCTTACCTTTTAAAAATAGAAAAAAAAAATCATTACAATGAAGAAGAAGAAAAAGAACATCCAAAAGCACCTAAGAAGTACCCCAAAATAAATCAACAAAAGAAGAAGAATCACAATTCTTCAAAATTGAAAACTAAAGAAGAACAAATAAAACCAAAAATAAATTTCATGAACAATAGATTAAACAAAAAATGTTACCTTTCTTCAACCGAACACTATTTTCCTTCATCTGTGATAATCAAATATGAACATTGATTACGTGCAAAGAACACCAAAAAAGCTATACAGAAGAAAGCAACACCAAGCCTAATAACCCTAAATAAAAGGAACAATAATCTACTACTGCACATGAAGCCTTTTTATGAGTCTCAATCATGCACAATGTTCATGTGTAGAGTGTATTGATGTTATAGTTTGTCATATAAATATTCTGACTCTATTAAGTATTAGACTTGTGTAGAGAAAAATATTAAGGGTGAGAGTTGATGGAGGTCTTCATTAGTAGATTTGACACTCATGATAAAATTTACTAATAAGTGATTTACCCGGTTATATTACTTGGAACGGAAGGTGACCCTATCATGAGATGGATATAAATCTTGAGAGGTAAGGGAAGTATAACACCGTAGAGTCTCAATTTCTAATCAATACAGGACCTTTATGATTGTAACATTTATTGGTATGTAGTATGAATTTGATGTGTGTACAATAATTCTATGCATGGTATTTTATTATAGACATAACGAAGAACTATAAGTATAATCTTAGTAAGTGTAGCTTAGCCTTACTTTTTATGTCGGTGTAGTGTTGTTATTTTTCTGATATGATTGTGTTATTCATATGAATAACGGAGGATGCAAGAGTTGTTAGGGGGTAAGAGTGATGTTACCAAAGGACATCTTGTGATCTTGTAAAGATAAATATAAGGAAATATGATTGTACCAGTCTAAATATTTTTCTTGAATTTTGAAATAGTATTTGAAAAACTTTTACATTTGAAAGATTGTACATATTTATATATTTTTCTATGATCATGTGTTTTTGATAACTTAATGGAGAGACCTGTTTACTATAATTATTGCTAAAAACTGGGTTGTTGCACATTTCAATAACACCCAGCTATAAAACAATTATAACATAAGCTTTAAAGTTCAACGTTCCTTCCTATAACATATTATATTTTATCATCATCATCATAATATGATTTATGACATATATATATGGAAGAGAAGAGACAGTTTTCAAACAACTAAAATATTTAATTATTATAAAAAGAAAAAAAAAATGAACAAGTCAAACTACGATGAATTGGTCCAATGTTTTTTTAAGTCAAATAAACCCTTAAGAGGTTACGGGATTGAACATTCAAATGTGGACTGCCACTCAAAAAAAATGTTGGAATGTTGAACGAGCACGTGCTGCAATTTGTTGGTAGTTGTGAGCTTATCTTCGCCATTTCCCGTCCATAAATCACAAAAATAAAATATGATAACATGATTGTGATTGGTTACAGGTTTCGATATTTCAGTACTTTGTAAAGCATGCCTGTTCCAACTTCAAAGAGTTTCAAGCCATCGATTTACACAAAAAATAGATATACGGTGGTGATGCATCACCTGCAACTTATTGATTGGGTTACTGTCTATACCTTTCTCCTTCGCAAATTTATCCATAAATGTAAACTATATCATGGTTGTATAAACTTTTCTTAACTATATTTTAGAAGGAAAAGAGAAAATAATAAAATAATTTTTTTATAAAATGAACTTAATTTATATGTAAACTAATTCATAATTTTTTTTGTATATATAATTTTTTTTATTGTTAACTTATAAACTCATTTTAACTGATTAAATAATACTTTTTGTAAAGAAAATTTATAACGAAATTTATTGAAATATATTTTATTTTTCAAAATTATATCTCCCTTAATCAGCGAGCAGCTTTTTTTTTTATAATCACCATATTTAGATTCTTTTGACTCTTGGATGAGTGTAAAAACCATATATTAATATTTTAAACACGGCATTCTCAAACATGCATATGATGTGATAACACCATTCATAATTTAATGTCTTGGTTGTGTCGTAGTTCCACGCCATTTAATACTACTTGCTTTTCTGTACTTAAAAAAGATTGCAATGGGTGTACAGTGATTTTTAAATTATTTCACCACCATTATACTTCTATTTCATTACAAAAAAGTGTGTTTAAATAACTAACTTGCTTGAGAATGAGATCAAAGTGTACCGCCCACTACATTAACCCTAGCATGGCTTGTAGAAACTAGGAAATGAGGTTGCTGTTCGGAAGTGTGGAGCATTGGTGGTGATTGCATGCTAGTGTCACATGTAAAAAAAAAAAAACTCCTAAATAATAATTAATTTTAGTGATTAATAATTATTAATAATTATAGTGACAAATTTATATACTAATTTCAAAACTAAAAATTATTAACTATTAAAATAATCACTATTATAAATAAAAAATTATAATTAGTTGTTAAATTGGTCTTTAAAATTAACCATCAATGTTTCGACCACAAAATGAATTAGTTTCTAAATTAGTCTTTAATTAATTAGTGACCAATTATAATTTTTTATTCATAATAGTGACTATTTTAGTCACCAATAATTTTAAATTTTATAAATTGGTATCTAAATTTGTCATTATAATGACTAGTTATTTTTTGTTTCTAAAATTGATTTCTAATTAAAGATTTTTGTAGTGTTTATGTTGCTTTGTCATATGATTTGCCTAAGCAAATTGTGGTGGAAAGGCCATAATTTGTGTTTATTGATCATGTGAAATATGAGAAATTGCCTATATTTTGTCTAAATTATAGAATGAATTGTCATAATCTATATAATTGTAGATGGTTACAATATGATGTCAGTGTTATTTCTGGTGGGAAGAAAACAATTGGTGCAAAAATGCAAAAATGCAACAACGTTATTGTCCTAAGGTGGTTGGTGCACAAATAAGACTAAAGGCTCTTTAGATAAAGTGGTAGAGCCCATGGTGAATCTTGTGGTGGATCGTATGATGAAGTTTGTGGTTCAATATTTTATAGTGCAATCTATTGTGGTACAACCTATTGCTTTAGCCAATGGTGGTTAATCATGATAATGTTTGTGTTGTGAATGAATATTCTCTTGTTAATAATCTTGATAATGGTGTGCTAGTGGAATCTGATTCCTTGATTGATATGCCTTCTTTGGAGAATGTCGCTCTCATTGTCAATATTTTGTAGGATTTACAATAATTAGATTCAACTTATAGTAGTTCAACGAAAATTCATAATCCTTTGATGTTTAATGGTGCTCATTTTGTGAAGGAATTGAAAATAGCTTCTAGATGAGTTAATATGCTTGATGAGCATGAAAATTCTAATACTAAAGAGAATGATGTGGTAGTTCAAACTAAAAGAAAACATAGTACGTATGCCAAATTAAGTTAATATTAAATCATCCAAAATAAACTTCTAAAAATTAAAGGTCCCTTTTAAAATATGAGAGGATTGATTAATGATAATTTTTTTAATATACTGAAAATTTTTTCTTTTTTCTAATGTAAGAAATTTAAAGTCTGGAATAATTTTCATGTTAGAAATCATGAATTGTTTTTTTGCATATGTGCTATGCAATTTTATCATGAGTTTAGTGTGGTATATAATGTTTTTTTGTTCCTTTTTTTTCTTTTTTATTTATTAATAAAATCTTTATGTAATGATCGTTATTCAACATGAATTTATGTGAAAACTATTTAATTAAGTATTTATAATCTTAATTCATGGAATAAATTTAATTTATTTTTTATTCTTTTTATAATTATTTGTTGAAAATTATTACAACATAATCTTATGAGTTAAGTATGTGTGACTAAGATATTTTTATATTAAAAAATTTGATTAAATTGTTTTTACAAATTGTAACGCCCCATTTAATTTAATACATAAAATTAAAGGAAACGTCACACATAGATAAATCAACAATGCAGTCCTGGGGTTCCTAACGTCACCCCTACGAAACCAGGCACACCACGATGCCAACTAAAAGCAGGATAACCGTTTACTTAAGAGTTTACAATCTAACAACTACGAATACAGGGGCCATAGCCCTAAAGAAAACATGAAAAGAAGAAGCGTGAGATCT
>Ga0214544_1000791_pt1 | contig 61280 bp, 25 predicted proteins | sample CNSS3metaG_FD_160074 | JGI IMG/M metagenome (GOLD analysis project Ga0214544, IMG submission 160074) | Root nodule microbial communities from cowpea collected in UCLA plant growth center, Los Angeles, California, USA - CNSS3 | ecosystem: Host-associated > Plants > Roots > Nodule | place: USA... | reverse complement strand
TGCTTTATTTTTCAACCAATCTACATATATCCATCATAAATTGTCATCGATTATTCATAATATTATACATATAGATACATAAAAAAAGCGAATACACAGGCGCGACAGCGCCTGTGTTTTCGCTAGTTTGAAATAATGTTGTTTCCGGTACAATGTATTCCTGCATGCATATGCTATAACTGTTATGTGTCATATTAACGCTGAATTTCTTACAACTCTCTTTTAATTTTTATTTTATTTCCCAATTTTATTTATTTTTAATTATAAATAACAATTTCAATTTAATTTTAATATTATTTAAACTATTTATATTCAAATTTATATCACACTTATTTTTAAGAATAAAATGATAATTATCTAATTTTATCTATTAATTTTTTTTAATTTATCATACCCATCATATCATAAAAAATATTTCATCTCAAATAACTCAAATCACACAATTTATTTCTTAATCTAAATAATAACACAATTCTCTTTCCATCTCAATATTCAAATTCACTTTAAATTCTAGTTCAAAATAATATATCGACTTTTTAGGATAAAATGTATACATCTTTTTAAATATAAAATAAAATATTTTCCCTAAAGTTAACATTTGATGAAATATAATTGTTAAAGAAAATAAAATGTTATTTTTATTGAGTAGAATATAATAACATAATTTATTAAGTAAAATATTGACAAAATAAGTTCTTCGACTACAAAAAATAAAATAAAAGTAAAAGATACCACGGATAATGATATCGTAAAATTTATCATCTTTTCTTTATCTTATATGGTTTTATTATTACCTCTTCATTTATTCTCTCATAATTTAGTAATTTTATAACTTATACATGGATTTATTTATTTATTTTATATTTTTTTATTATAATCCCCTATATCTTTTATTTAAACAGATTTACAATTTGCTCACTTAATTATCGATAAAACATGATAAAAAGTTATCTTTATCATTATGCACTATTATAAATTCTACGTTATTTGGGATAGGTTGAGGTTTTTGAAGAAGAAAACGTCATAATTTTGATTTCTCTTCCTTCTCTCACGTCGCCTTCGCATCGCTTACGCGAAAGATAACTTCAAAGTCTCTCACGTGGTTTGCAATCTTGATATCAATTGGTGAGTCTTTTAACAAACTCAAGTTTTATGTGACCGATCTCTCTAATTTTAATTTGGTTTCGTTTGATTGTTGGAATGGAAACGAGAGTTTCATTGGTTTTTGTTAATGACATTACTTTACATAAAATTTTACACAGTGGCTTATAAAAAAGTTAAATTAATTTTTTAAGAGTTAAAATTAATTCAAAAAATAATTAATTTATACGATCTCTTTCTTATAATTTTCATACATTAATAATTTAATTTTAATTTGTCAGAAAATAATTTTTCTTTATTTTTTACATTTAGTACCCAAATTATCTAAAAAGATTCAATTTGGTATCCTCCCTTAAGTTGGAGTTAACACCGTGTTCGTACATGACATGTGTCAAACCATGAGATTTTTTTTTTATTTTTTTTTTCAAAAAAATTTAAAGAACTGCCACATGTCAGTTTACCATCGTGCCATGTGGCAGCTTACAATGATGACACGTGGCGGTGGTAATAGTTATTTTCAATTTAGTCCTCTATTTAAATTTTTGGTTCAATTTAGTACTCCATCTTTTTAAAATGATCTAATTCGTCCTCTCCAATTTGAGACCAAATTAGTAAATAAACTTAATTACAACTTATATATACATGTTACAATAACTTTTCCTAATATATACATCAAATCGTTTCACCTAAATACTTAAATTATTTTATTTTTTACATTTTTTACCTTTGTAATTTTTTACACATGAAATCTTTTACACTTGTAAAAAATAAAATAATTTGAATATTTAGATGTATTGATTTGATATATAAATTCAAAACAATTATCTTAACATATATATATATATATATATATATATATATATATATATATATAAGTTATAATTAAACTTAGTTACTAATTTGGTTTCAAATTGGAAATGACGAAATTAGATCATTTTAAAAAATTGGAGTATTAAATTGAACCAAAAATTTAAATAGGGGACTAAATTGAAAACAACTATTACCACTGCCATGTGTCATATAGTAATCTGCCACGTGGTGGCACGATGGTAAATTGACACGTGATAGTTTTTAATTTTTCTTAAAAAAATTATATATATTTTTTAAATATTAAAAATAATTAAAAATTTCATGGCTTATATGACCATATTGAATCTTTTTATATAATTGATATACTAAATTGAATAAACAAAAAATACGAGGACCAAATTAAACTTAACCAAAAAATTGAATACCAAATCAGTAATTATATCTTATTTTTTTAAAATAAATCTAATAATTTTTTTTAATTAGAAGATAAAAAGAACCATGTCATAAACTAAATATCTTAAAATCACATGATAAATTTGTAATGAGTTAATTTAGATAAACATTAGATAGATTACATAAGGTTATATATATATATATATATATATATATATATATATATATATATATATATATATAAAATATGATCTTCTTGTTAATCAAATCAATAAAGTATGTTTTAATTAATACGACTTTGAACTGAAAGATTTTAGACTAATTAATATATCTTGATTTCAAAGATTTTGGCTAATTTAAAAAAAAAAATGATAACAGTAAAACTATTAACGAGTGGAAATATTTGAAAAAAAGGACGGGTAAGAGTGCTAATTATGCAAATCCAAGGGAATCAATTCATGGTTTGATTTGATTCATTAAAGTTATAAAAACCAGGCATTATTTCTAGGTTTGTTTGTCTGTAAAATCCCCAAAATCTCAAACCCGCATCCAATCCAAACCACACCACAATCGCACCCCCATTCCTTTTTCTCTTGCTCCTTTTCCCACTCCCCGCTTCTCACATCAACCCAACCCTAGCCACATCCTGCACCTCCAATCGCTCTAAACTTATCTCCCTCTCTCTACAGTCGATCTTCGATCCACTTCGTCGTTCTCCCAAATCGCTCCAGATTATCGGCTGATTCAATCGTCGCGAGGAGGAGGAGGAGGAGTTCTTAGCGATTCGCACTCGAAGCTTCCGACGGCTCATCGGAGAGATTCGGTACGAATCTCAACGCGCTTTCTTCGACTCGAGCCGTCCACCGAAGGAACGAATCTTCTTGTTCATCTTCTTCGTTGGATTGCACTTTTATGCCCTAGCTGTTGCTGCGGCTTCTTCGGATTTCTGATTTTGGAGGGGTTTGGTTCACCGGATTCGGATTCGTCTGATTCGCAGCCTCGATCGTTTGATAACGATCTTGTTGCTCTGGTTCCGAACCTTTGGACGGAATTTTGTTTCTCTGGATTCCGAGTGCGGTCGATTTTTATGACGAAGTGAAGATTCGCCATCCGGTTGCTCGTGAAGAATTCTGGAAGTGAAAGTGAAATCTCCTTGTTGTGGTGGTTCGATTTGTTCGATTTTAACCTTAGTAATCTGCAAGTTGAGGGGGAAAATTGAAAAAGTAAAGAGAAGAGAAAGAAAAAGAGCTTTGTTATATTGTACTGTTTTATTTTCATTTTAGTTTTAATACGAGGGCCATTTTTCATATTATTTCAGAGGCCTTTTTGATTATCCTCCTTTGTTATTGTTGGTTCTAAGATTAATTTTTTTTATAGATAGAAAGAGAAATATACCATGGCGGTGTATTATAAATTTAAGAGTGCAAGAGATTATGATTCAATTCCCATGGACGGTCCTTTCATCTCTGTTGGTACATTGAAAGAAAAAATATTTGAATCCAAGCATTTAGGGAGGGGTACTGATTTCGACCTTGTGGTCACCAACGCCCAGACCAATGAAGGTTGGTTCTGATTTTGATTAAACTATTCTCTTTTAACTAGTGTTTTGGGGGCGATAATGAGTGTGGGTTTTAGTCTTTTATTTTAATTCGGGGCTTAATTATAAATTTAATCAATGAATGTGTTGCATATTCTTTAGCTTTGAGGAGGGCTCTCTTTGGATAAACTCGCAGTATTTATCCACTGCCTCTCCGATGACAATTTACTAGTTCTATAACCTTATCTGTCAACAAAACTGAAATAAGTTTGAGCTGAAATTTACCTCACTCTCCTACAAAGAATAACAATAAAAATAAAACTGCTTAAAATTGAAAGGGAATGGGGTGTTGATCTGGGTATTAGGATGAAGTTAGGCTGCAATTACAGGTGTCCAACTTTGCGAAATCAGTATGGTAGTTCATATAGTAGGCTTTTGTTGAATGACATTTTTACAGTATTTTATAGTTGTCTGTTTGGAATTTCAGAATATCTTGATGAAGAAATGTTGATTCCTAAAAATACCTCAGTCTTAATTCGCCGAGTTCCAGGACGGCCACGTTTACCAATTGTTACTGAAATAGAGTACTACCCCAAACCTTAAATCTTATTACTGTTGTTGAATTTTTCACAATTAATCAGTCATGGTGTCTGTCAATTTTTTAAAACTCCCAGTCATCAATTTGTATATAGTGCCACAGTCAGAAACTACATTGTTATTTTGAGATGATTTATTTTCGTGTGTTGCAACTATCTTTTTGTTCTTTTGCAGACAAAAGGTGGAAAGTAAGGTTGTGGAATCTGAGTCTGGAAACAGAAGCTTACCAGCTGAAGATGTATCTGCCATGAAATATGTCAGTTCCTTTCCTTTTTGCTTTTTATGAACAATTCAACGCAATCCCTTTGAAATTGACCTCTTCATACACTTGGCAGCCTGAAGATTCAGACTGGGATGAATTTGGCAATGATTTGTATACAATTCCTGATCAAGTGCCTGTTCAACCAAGCAACATAATTCCAGAGGCTCCGCCACCGAACAAGGCTGATGAAGACAGTAAGATTAAAGCCTTTGTTGATACTCCAGCTCTCGATTGGCAACGGTTAGTACAGTATTTTCCTTTCGTTGGCTGTGTTGTTTGACGTATGGAGTCATTGCAAGGTGGAAAGAATTGTAATGATAATAGTTATTTCCATTTCTTCAAGAGGAAATGGGGATTCCTTAACTCTGAATGACTTATATCGGAATAGTTATTCTATGTTTTTTCCTTCCAAACTAATATCATGTTAGGATATCTAACGATGGGGAGAATAAAAAGAGTGGGAATGGACATAATAGAATAAATTGAATGTTGAAAGTTTTCATTTTATTGTTCAAGGAATCATAATTGAATGGAAATTGTAAGAAGATCAGTACCAATATGTTAAGTGCATATCATACCTTAAAAATTAGGGGATTGAGGGAAGATAAAATAAAGGTGGATAATGGAATGGGATGGAATAATCTAGATCAGGTTCCATTCTATTTCACCCTTTTTCTTAACACAAGACAAATCGATGGCAACTAATGTCATTCCAGATCCCACCGTTCTAAGAATTCTAATATAGCCTTAGGTATTCCCATTCCGTTTGGAGATATTTTTCCATGCAACCAAATGTGCTCTTGTTTTTGTGAAAACATTTTCATTTTGGCTTTATGATATTTTTGTTTATTCATTTTAATTTTGGCATGCAGTCAAGGTTCAGACTTTGGTACTGGTAGAAGCTTTGGAAGGGGTTCAGGTGGTCGGATGGGGGGTGGACGTGGTTTTGGTGATTCTCTTTGCCTATTCTATATCCATATACTTCCTAGTTATTTGCTGCTTATGATACAAAACTTAATATGCTGATCAACTAATGCTCATTTAATTGCTGAGGTATGGCAGGGATGGAGCGGAAAACACCTCCACAAGGCTATGTGTGTCACAGATGCAAGGTGCCTGGTATGTTGATGCTTCTGAACTTTCTAGTCACCCTCTGCTAGTGAATTTCTGCACAACAATGTCAGTTTTCTCTGCTTACTTTTTTTAACCCACTTTTGTCTAGGACACTTTATTCAGCATTGCCCTACTAATGGTGACCCAAATTATGACATGAGGAAAGTCAAACAACCTACTGGTATTCCAAGATCCATGCTAATGGTAAATCCACAAGGCTCCTACGCTTTACCAAATGGCTCAGTAGCTGTCTTGAAACCAAATGAGTAAGTTCATCGTGATTATCCTTGTCCAATTTGTCATATGTAATCATGAAATTCAATTTGATATTCGTTGCAAACAGGGCTGCTTTTGAGAAAGAAATAGAAGGGTTGCCATCAACACGTTCAATTGGGGACCTACCACCTGAGCTCCACTGTCCCTTGTGTAATAATGTTATGAAAGATGCTGTACTGACAAGCAAGTGTTGCTTTAAAAGCTTTTGTGACAGATGTAGGTTTTTCATTCATCTGTTGTATTTATTGTTTTCAGAATTTTAATATTATGGTAATGTTTCACTAGTTTATAGTTCTTCCTCATTATCCAAGTATGGAATAGTTTACATAGTGTTTTCTCTGTTCTTTCTTTCTCTGAAGCTATTGCGTAAAAATCCTTTCTTGAAGTTATGTAATGTTATTCCAAAAATTCTTCAGGTATTAGGGACTATATTATCTCCAAATCTGTGTGCGTATGTGGTGCAACAAATATTCTTGCTGATGACCTCTTACCAAATAAGACACTAAGAGATACTATCAATCGGATATTAGAGTCTGGCAACAGCAGTGCTGAAAATGCTGGGAGCACTTTTCAAGTTCAAGGTTATTGAAACTATCATGATGTCTCTTGAACTATTTATCAACTATCATTGTGCTGGTATTTATATTTTTTTGTTTTTAACTTTGAGTTTTCAGATATGGAGTCTGCTCGATGTCCACAGCCTAAGATTCCATCCCCAACCTCATCTGCTGCGTCCAAGGGAGAACTAAAGGTTTCGCCTATTAATGAGAAAACAACAAATATACTTGAAACAGCTGATGATAAAAAGGCCGTTACTGCTCCTCAGCAGACCTCGGAGCAAGTTAGGAACCTCAGAGTTGCTGATGTATCTGAAGCTACTCATGAGTCTATGAGTGTGAAAGAACCAGCCTCACAAGGGAGTACTCAGCAGGTTGAGGAAGAAGTGCAGCAGAAATTGGTTCCTGCCGATGCTGGTATATATTGTTGAAACCTATTTTTATCGAGTATGGTTTAGATGGGAAAATATTCTCACTCGTATTTGTATTTTAAACTTCTCAGGAAAGAAAAAGAAGAAGAAGAAAGTCCGTTTGCCTCCAAATGGTAAATCTACAGTTCTGTGACATGAATATCTGTATTAGCAAATGTTTTTCCTGGACTCAGTGACATGACAACATTTAGTGGTTGAGGGGCATACCGACTGTTTCTAATAATTTGAAACATTTTTTTATATATGTTGCAGATTTGCAGTGGAAAACTCCGCATGACTTTGGGGTTGAGAACTACATGATGCCAATGGGTCCACCTCCAGGCTATAATTCATACTGGAATGGCATGCAACCAATGGATGGATTCATGGCACCATATGGGGGTCCAATGCAAATGATGGGCTATGGTCTTGGCCCCTTGGACATGCCATTTGCGGGTGGGATGCCACAAGACCCATTTGGCATGCAAGGTTACATGATGCCTGTTGTTCCGCCTCATAGGTACATATTTTTAAAACTGAAATTCAGCACTTTCCTGCTCTCATGGTCACAACAGAAACATGTCCTGGACATTATGGACCTTTTTTGCGAACTTATTCACAAGTAATTGCAAGATAGAAAAATATGAAGGAAGAAATAAGTTTTTCCGGAAGTAAATTTGTTGAAGCTATCTCTTTTTCTTCTCTTAAGAGATGATTTTTCATTCAAACATAAGTTTATTTGTTTATTTGAGAGTTGTAGGTTGAATTTTTCTGTTGAATTTGGTTGTGTTTGTCCAATCCAATGTCGATACATTGTTATTTAGAATGTCTAATTGTAATATAATAATTTATGACTTATTCAGGGATCTTGCTGACTTTGGTATGGGAATGAATGTTCCACCCCCAGTTATGAGTAGAGAGGAGTTTGAGGCCCGTAAAGCAGATATGAGGCGGAAGCGCGAAAATGAGAGACGGGCTGAAAGGTATGTAACCTCTTTTTGATGGCTGGCTTCCATGTTCTGATATATATTGTTAAGAAGTTTGATTCACCTTTATTTGTCCAACTAGTAGAAATAACATTTTTATTCCAGCAAATATTTAACACATCATCAGTGTTTCACATTAGCAGAGTTTTCGATATTGTTTCTTGACTGAGGAGATTAGATTGATTTTAGCCTTTTTTATAATTCTAGAGTGAATTTATGATTACTGTCAAGTCCCTACCGCCTAAAATAAAGAAATCATGTTTTATCGTTTCTTAAAATATTTAAAGTAGTTCTCTCGACTCATCCCCAAATTTTGTTCGTCATTGTTTTTTAATGAGTTTATTTTCTTCATTGAACAGGGACTTCTCCAAAGATCGAGACTTTGGTAGGGAAGTGAGCAGTGTTGGAGATGTTTCTTCAATGAAATCAAAAACTGTATGTGCTTTTTATTGTCTTAATTTTGCTCTTTTTCTACGGACTTTTATGTGCCATTTACTTTCCTGGGTTTTTCTACCGGAACTTTGGCCAGAAACCTCAAGCCTGCAAAAGCGCACTGATTGCACAGATAATCTCACTTGTTATCATACTAAACTTTGGAAGTTAATTGTTTTTTCTTGATTTATTGATAAAAGATTTATTCAAGTGACACTCTGGTTGATCATAAAATGATTGAGTGAACAAACGCTCACGCGTCTCACCATAATCCTGTGGTCAAGACAACCATACTTATGGTCATGATTTTAACCCTAAAATAGATTAAAATAATTTAAGCCATAATTTTATCTTTGCAATTGAAGTTTTTTCTTTAGGCTGTTGGGTGGGCCTGTCAATGATAATAGCTGTTTTCTTTTTCTGTATTTGGCATTCCTATTTGGTAACGATGCTTACTGAGGCTGATGCAAAAAATTGGATCATAAAATTGGGCTTTCTATATTTGGATATTTGATTTTGAATCTGTAGGTTGCATAGAATGTGTCCAATATGTATATGTATGTAATGTAATATGGACTTTTCAAGTAAGTCTTTTCTTTTAATACTAAATGGGCTAAACCATGGGTGTATGGTTCCAGCGGGAGTTAACACTACATTCTCATTCAAGGATTTGTGGCGCATTAATTTCTGGCGATGTTTCGCCGTATTAGGGGCCACGTTTATATATTTTGGGTAGGTGGTTAACGTCATGTGGCGATGGATCAGCTGGGCCCTGCGAATTATTTTAGATAATGATCCTTGTAATGTTTAGTTGAACATTTTTTTTTTTACTTTTTGAAATACTTTTTGGTTCGAAGTTGCTAAAAAAGCTATAAAGTTAATTATAATTACGGTTGAGAGGAACACGTTTATGGAAGCTGGACAATTTATTTGGTGTGGATTACCATGATGCATAAGTGGGCTTGGGTTGGGCCACTTGACCAAAAATAGAATGAACCCTTAGTTATGAGGCTTTAACGTTTTATTTATGACTGACAACGAACGAACCTTGGTGTTGTCATGGCTATCTTTTATAGGTGTACTTTGCTTATTTATTTGGTTGTTTTTATGATTTCCCAATAAAGTTATTGTAAATTGTTAAGATAAATTTAATTACTACTTTTGGGTGCTCCAAAAACTACAGTAAAAATGTTGGGTACTTAGCGTGCATTAGCTTTTGAAAATAAAAGAAATTATTTTTCTTTTAAAATCGCATACTGTTGATAATTTTAAAGCTGTCCTTTTGGAATAAATGCATTTTATTTTACTCTTTTTTATGTGTTATTTTATTATTGGGTCTAGTTGCTAGTCTCTAGTGATGTGTTTGTCATTTTTTATTTACTCTTTTAGTCAGTCAAATGTAACTGAACAAGATGGTCCTAATATTTCGGCGTTTTTATTATGGTGCAGAAATCAATTCCACCTTCCTCCGGTAGCGATTACCATCATCATCGTTTCCGTTCGGAGAGACTGTCACCAGAACGATCTCCGCGGGAGCTCGAACCTCCGCGTCCTGCCAAAAGAAAGTCTGACCACCCAGATCGTGAACGCGAAGATAGGGATCGCGACTACGAGCACGACCGTCACCATCATCACCGCCATCACCGGTCAGAATCCTCGTCTAGAAGGTCATCGGAACCAGTGACCAAAGCTCCTTCCAACGCGGCATTAGCAGCAGCTGATCGCAAGCAGAAGGCCAGCGTGTTCTCCCGCATAAGTTTCCCGGCTGAGGAGGAACCCCCTAAGAAGAGAAAGGTCAGCTCTTCTTCGACAGCAGAACCGGCCGCCGCGGCCGCCGCTCCCGGTGGGTCTTCGGCACACCTGAAGGCAGTGTCGAACGGGTATTACGAAGGAAGGAAGAGCAGCGCCGCTGCGGATTACGAGTCGAGCGACGATGAGCGGCATTTTAAACGGAGGCCTTCAAGGTACGAGCCGTCTCCTCCGCCTCAGGCGATGGAGTGGGAGGAGGAAGGAAGGCATTCGAGAGGTTCGAGAGAGCGCAAACATAGGTGACATTTTTGATGCAGTTGTGCCGGCAACCATTAGCCTACGACGAAGTAAACAGACACTTTTAACTGCTAGCGCTGTGCTGTGCCTGTGCTCGCTGAGAGTCGATTGTTATCAACTTCTCTCTTCCAAACCTTGAAATAAGCTTCCTTTTGGAAGGAATTTATTTCATTGTAACTTTGCTTCCCGTCAATTTTCAATAATTTCGCCGTGTAAAATTATCACTTTTTATTCAAATCTAATGAAATGGATTTCTTTATCAATTGCTTTGGGTATATAGATGGTTTATATTTCATTTTTACCCTATTCAGTGGAGTGAGACGGATAAGAAATTAAACTTAAATTTCTCGACTTTTAGCTGCACTACCAATTTTACAATATCAACAATACGAAATGATTAGTTATTATGTCCTTTAATATTAGTAACAGACTACTTTAAGAATACATCTTATCCATTTCCCTTTCTCTCCATTTTATTTTCTTATCAAATCTGTAGTGGTCACATATTTAATATATACATCAATTCACTTATCTCCTTGATGTTTCCTTCTTATGGAAATGAAGAAAGCCATGAAACATATAAATGGCAGAAAGGTTAAAAATATATGTAATGAAAAAAAAAGTGTTTGAGAATAAATACTTTGTATTTTTAAGAAAGTCAAAAAAATAAAAGAAACAAAAAATAACAAAAATCATTATTATAATATTTTAACTACTTTCTTTCTATTATAATATCATTTTAAATATGATATTAAAGTAATAAAAATAATAATATCAAAATAAAAAAAGTTATCCTACTTTTCATTCATTTTTTTTAAAATCAAACAAACTTACATTTTTTTCTCTTTTACTCACAAATAGTTTCCTAAACTAAAACAAGAATCAAGTGATTATTCAATTCTATGAATACTTTTTTCTTACACAAAAGAAAAAAAGTTATGTGGAAGATAGTTGAGATAATGACACATATTTTAAAACAATTATCTTAATTTAACTTTTATATATAATATTTGTTGTGAGATTTTTTTTGTCATGTAATTACACAAAAATACAAGAGTGGTTAGATGTATTTATGTTTCTAAATGCAACATTACAATAATATAACAAGCACAAAATATAAATTTTTCATTATACAATGTCATTGAAACACATTTTTGCACAAATACCTTGTACTTGCATTATATTACATATTATTGAACTAATGACCCTTCCAACATATTCATACCTTTAAAAAATTACACATCGGTATACCCTGCACATTGTTCTCCTACAACACCATAACTTTTTACGTAATGATAATGTTTAATTATTTGGATGGTTTTCACTTTGACAAGGTATGTCAATTTGGTCTTCGTTGGTATTAAAATGTCAATTGTATTCTAATTTTTGAAAAAGTGTCTTAACTGAGTCTTTCAGATAAAAATTACTAAGGTCGTTAACGACATGCCACGTGACAATAAGTGGTTTTTGTATCATTTTTTTATTTATTGTAATTTTTTTTTTTGCAAAAAAATAAATAAATCTTGTCACGTGTTAGGTTCCTGGTGTGACCTGTGATATTGTCAATGCCACGTGGTAAGATTATGCTACGTATCAGTGTCACTTTCACGGTTAAATGTTATTGTTTTGATTTCAATTTAGTCCTCATATGTTTCCTTAATTCAATTTAGCCCCTACTTATGTTTCTTTAATTAAATTTTATCCCATTTATTTAATAATTAAAATATTTTTTTAATCCATTTTTTATAAAATTAAAATTAATTAGCATAAATATTTGTACAAAATTAATTAATATAAATTCGTAGGCAATTGTTGCTTTCACATTACTGTCTCTAGAGCTACTTGCACAACATGGTTGTTGAAAAAATTTCATTCAGGTATTGGAAAACTTACACCAATGATTAATAAACCATTTATACATTTTGTTGTAACATTGACAAGATACCAAAGTCAGGTCAACTATTTAGTGATATTTTTATTTTACTTTTGTTTAATTCATTTCATATTCTATTGTATTGTATTTAGGGATGTTAACAGGATGAGTAGAGTACGGGTAGTAGCTCCTACATACCTTATTTGATGGATAAATATTTGTCCCGTACTCGTATCTGTCGGATATCCGTTATATGGGTATCTGTCTAATTTTTTTATATCTGCAAGTATCCACGGGTATCCGCGAATATTTACAAAATTATTTAAAAAATATATATTTAATCATAAATTCAAGTAAAATATATCATTGTCATAAATTTTAAATAAAGTTCAAACAAATTCAAGTCCATACAAGTCCAAATAATTATAAAAATATATATATAATTACGTTCAACACAATGGAAATTCTTTAACTAGTCAAGCTCACTTTCTCCGTTTGATTTCTGAAAAATAATCAAATAATAAACCTCAACTGCCATGTGCCAAGTATTCTTATTTTGATTCCATCATTTGACAACAAGCATACCATAAATGTCATTGTCTATATAGTGTTTGATGTATATGCCCAATTTCAAAAAAGGGTAAGAGAAGAATGTCAAGGGGTATACTTGGAAGAAAACAACGTACTAATTCTTGAATATGAAAGAATGAAGACAAAAGACAAGACGAGATGTGCAACTTAGTAAAAATTATGTCAGAATATATTTTACTAATATATATATATATATATATATATATATATATATATATAGGTATTTTTATGAATTAAAGTTTAACAGGTACGAGTATCCACGAGTACGGATACTATGATACTCGTACCCGCCCCATTAACATGCGGATATAAAAAATACTCGTACCCGCGGGTAGCGGGTATTTATTATTAATATCAGTTTCCTACCCATTGCGAGAATTATCCGCAGATACCCACAAATACGAATATTTTTGACATCCTAATTGTATCTTATTTGTTTTATTGTTCTAATCACTCACGAACAATTTTTTGTTGCAAAAGATGATTTCCCAACATCATGAAACCTTTCACGATGGTTTTCTGAAGAATTTCCACATATATAAAAAATCACTTATAAAAATATACAAATATAATAATAGTATGCTAAGCTACAATAAGTTGTGATTAAACAAAAGAGGATAAGAGCCATGTTAAAGTAAAAAAATATGAGAACACATTGATAATAATTAAACAATGGAACGTAAATTAAAAATAAAGGAATAATGTTAAAAAGGATTCAACATAAGAGAAAATGTAGATAATACTAAAATAATATTTTTTAATGCTTTTAAAAGAAAAGTGGTGCAATAAAGCATATGTAAATTACATAAATTATTCAACCATTTATAATTAAATTTAAGGTTTATTGGCATTCACAGTGTAAGCAGAGATTTATATCTATTTAAATCGTTTGATTAATTATTTAATTAAAAGAAATATATTTTTCAAGGTATATTATAAGATGAATTATTCAATTAGATATATATTTTTATACAATTTAACATACCAACAATATATTGTTAAAATTCAACGATTATATTAATTTAAATCACATTCTATATAAAGTTATTGAATAATGTAGTAATAATTATTATTTATATTAATAATTAAAAAAATACGCAATTCAGTAATGTTTTAACATATTAGAATAATACTATTTTTCAAAATATATATTAAAATGTGAATCTTCATATATAAGAAAAAGGGGGTGAAGAAAGAATAAATAGATGACGATAGAAGCCCTTTTCAGTGGTCCAATTTTGCGGGCTCGACCCGTTCTAATGCACTTAGGTCATAAAAATTTAACGGACGGCTGAGATCTATCGCCTTGGCTTAAGCAGGGTGTGGTGTCTATAAAAGTTAAAAGAGGAACCCAAACCCTAGCACTTTGCTACTGCGACTGCGCGTTTCCGCACGATGGGTATTTTTTTCTGTCTATCTCTTTTCTTCCTTCGTTACTACCTTTCGGATTGGTTTTCTGATGAATGTATACGTTCGATGTTCTATTTTCCAATGAGAAGCTCTGTTTATAATTTTCACCGTGACGTCGTGTATGTGAAAGTGAAAATGGTCACTGTCTCATTCCTTCTTGGAAGTTTTTCGAATTTTATAGCAAGATTTAAGAAACCGTAACTACTGGAAATTCGCTCTAGGAATATGCTTTTTGTTTTTGGTTATGAATGCTTGTGTTTCCTCTTCATTTTTGGTTTGGTGTTGATATAATTTTGATTCATTGGACTGACTGGATTTTAAATTGACAATTTTAGGCCTAACTTTTCCTTTATCAACCTCAATGGAATGAATGAATGATAATGTATGTTTTGTTCATTTTTTTGAGTGGCGGCGTTTTGCTTTCTGTTCTTCTTATTTGGTTTTAAGGCTTATGTTTATAGGTTATGCTGGATTAGTTTGTCATCATAGCAGTTATTTATTATACAACTGCGTTTCGGATTTAGTTTGTTTTAATTGTTGAGCTGTGTTGATTTATGTGCAATAGGTGCTTACAAGTATGTCTCGGAGCTCTGGCGCAAGAAGCAGTCCGATGTTATGAGATTCTTGCAGCGGGTGAGGTGTTGGGAATACCGCCAGCTGCCATCAATTGTTCGTCTGACAAGGCCTACTCGCCCAGACAAGGCTCGCCGCTTGGGTTACAAAGCTAAGCAGGTGGGGAATTTTGTTTATGTTAGATGCGATATTTTAGTTGTTTATTTCTTTGCGTCGTTCAACCTTCTGCGTTCACTTTTTTCACGGGGAAAGAATTGTTTATCAATAAACAAATGACTTTTTTATCTGGATGATTGCAAAACAGTGTGACTTCTATGTAATTCCATGATGTCCTTATCTAATTTAGATGTCCTTGGAAAGTGTGAATGACATAGTTATGTGTAGTTTTAGGTTAGTTAAATTTCGAACTGTGATGAAACAAACATTTTGAAAAATAGATAGCAGTATTTGGTAAATTTCGAAGAAATTAAAGAACCATTATATTGAAAAAATTGTCCGGATGAATTTGTATTTTTTGTTGTAGAACTTCCATATTTACGAATGATTGGATGCATTTCTAGACGAGCTATAGTAAAATTACCAATTGTTGGTCATGTGACGCAGTTGTTTATCTTCTTGCCAACTGTGCTTTTCTAACAGTCAAAGGAGTTTTCATTGGCAAATATAGATTTGTTACTACCTTGCTAGTTTTCATTGGCATAGACCTTTTTTCATTACTATGAAACCTGTCCAGTCCTTGTAGTGGACCTGTCTGAACTTGGTTCACTTGAATCGGGATCGTGATTATATTATTGTGTTATTTCAGGGTTACGTGGTTTACCGTGTGCGTGTCAGGAGGGGTGGCAGGAAGAGACCAGTTCCCAAAGGTATTGTTTACGGTAAGCCAACCAACCAAGGTGTTACTCAATTGAAGTTTCAGCGCAGCAAGAGGTCCGTTGCTGAAGAGCGAGCTGGAAGGAAGTTGGGTGGCCTTAGGGTCCTCAATTCTTACTGGGTGAATGAGGTTAGTTAACATGTTATATCATTCGTTGAAGGTGGAACCTGCTTATAGATTGCTTATTGGTTGTTGTGATGCTATTGCTGTGTGTTACAGGACTCAACCTACAAATATTTTGAGGTCATTCTGGTGGATGTTGCTCACAGTGCTATAAGAAATGATCCAAGAATCAACTGGCTCTGTAACCCAGTCCATAAGCACAGGGAACTTCGTGGCCTTACTTCTGCTGGGAAAAGTAACAGGGGTTTACGTGGCAGAGGACATCTCTACCACAAAAATCGCCCATCACGCAGGGCAACCTGGAAGAGAAACAACACACTTTCTCTTCGTCGTTACCGCTGATTTTATTACTGTTATGGTATCTTGCTTCATTTTCTGAAAATTTGGAGTGCATTATATGTAAGACTATAGGAAATTATCAGTTTTGAACGCCTGAATCATCTTTTTTTTTCACCCCGAACCCCGTTTTAGAAGTAAAACTTGAGAGATTAATCATTGTAAGATTTTTGCTATTTGTTGGTATTGTTTGTTATTGATTTTATCGTACTACCTCATCTTTGCGATTCTCGTGCTATGATTCTTTTGGAGTCCGTTTATATTTGTTTGGCGTTGGATGTTTTACTGTGAGCTAAGAGTGAGTGAAAAAAAATCATAACCGTGTTGCGATAGTTAATTTGTAAAAGCCTTTTTTTTATTGTTTAATTCCTTTTTGAATTATAAATTATTAATAATATCATTAAAGTATGTTTTAGGGTTTCCCTTTCGAATATAGCTTCGGAATATATTTAGTGTAAATTTTAATTTTAATAGGAGTGTCTATAATGCTTGTAATTTCAGATTAAATACTTTGTATCTTTACTCCAATTTTAATTATGTTTGAGATTTTTCTTAAACGATCGTCTTCGTTTAACTAACCGATTTATACTAAATTTACATTAGGGGATAATTGTGGTTGTGGGCAGTAAAGTTACAACAGGACGAATCATAGTCATATCTTCATTTTAAAAATATATTTATATGTCTAAGAGACATTGATATTTTTAAATATTTTAATAGATTTTATTTTATGTTTTTCCTTAAGTTCTATTAATTTTTCTTATCTTATTCAAAATGTATTTTATTTTATTTTTTAAAAATTATATTTATAGTTTTACTTTTTTTATTAGTATATTCATATTTCTTTTTATGATTTTAGTAAATTACATGTCTTTTTTTGTACTTCAGTAAAATGGCTTTTGTTTCTTATTTATAAATATCATATTTACAATAATATAAGCAAAAAGTTATGAAATTAGAAGATGAAATTTTAAAAGTAAATGTTTTTCCATAAATAAAAATTTGAATTTATAAATAATATAAGAATCGTTAATATGATTTTATTAAAATTATAAAAAAGGTGAAGCTCTTAAAAGACCTTGGAGTATATGTTGTTTAGTATATAATCTAGTAATTATTGACGCATTTATTGACATATAATTTAACAATATTCTAAATATTATATTACACTAGAGTGGAGTGGTCCATGTGAATATGATTTAAAATAAATTGTGGTCTGGTCTCCATCTTGGATTATGTTCAGTACTAACGTCAAGGAACTGCACTTCATTACTAGCAATGTGTTTTTTCTAAGTGTTACATATGTTTTTTTGGAAGAAACCTGATGTGGATGCCCAAGTCCTTTTACAAATACCTCTTCACAGTTTGCATACATTCCCTGACGTGAAGGAGGCATATGCTATATTTTGATACTTTGACAGTTTTTGTTAATGACAAACTCTTCACCAAACCTTTCTTTCATTTTTCCAAATCATGATAAATTATTAAAAAGAAAAAATATCGATCCAATTGAATGTTGTCATGTGAACATTGTTAAAATTTTGTCAAAAAAAGTTTGTCAAAAAATCTTTTTCCATATTAATTGTAGAAGAGAGAGTTGGATTTTCTTTACCACATGGACAATGAAATGACCATTACCTTTAATTGTTCTTTTCTTCATCATACCGACAACATTACAAAAGCACTTGTTTGGTTAATACATCAGAGTGTCGATTTAAAAATGTAATTGTTTATTTGGCCATAGCTTTCAGCTTTCACTCATTACATTCTATTTCAGATTACAACGGCAGAAACGCCATTACTTCACTTCCAAGTGTTCATTCATAACTTCCTGAATAGTAACAAATCGACCATATTCTATAGAGAGCTGTGCTGCAACTCCTATAGCAACAGATACTAATCCATCTTGGAGATCTACACTTGGACCCTTTTCTCCTCTGCCTCTGATTGCAGACAAGAAGCTAAGGTGTTCTAGATAGCTAGATCCATGGTGTAACCCATCATATCTGTACAGTCCACAACACCAAAATGAAAATTTAAATCACTTTCATTTCATTTCACCATCTCAACAAAGCTTAGCTCATTTATGACATTTAACAGATAGAAGGAAGCTACCCACTTTATTCTCTGATCCTCAGCTTTCAAAGTCTGGACACCATTTCGCCCCCCCTCTCGTGTACCAAACCGCACAACACTCTCAGGAACAAAGGCTTCTCCCTGTCAACAAACAAACTCATGCACCTATTGTTGAAATAATAACTCACCAAACTTAATTCTATCTTAATCAACAAGCCACGGCAAGAAATACAATTGATAGAGACAGAGTTTTACCTTTCCAATATCTCCTACAACAGATATTTCTTGCTCATTTTTACTTCCTTCGGCAAACATACAAAGGTCAAGCATTCCTCGAGAACCATTGTCAAATTCAACAATAACATACGCATTGTCAATGATATCGGGCACCTGCCCAACAAACCAGTGAATAGCAGTAACAATATGAAAGCTTAGAGGAAAACTTTGCGCCAATTAAGGCTGCTACACAGAAGAACATATATGAAAAAGTCATAATCTTTATTTCTTCATCAGATATGAAAATCTCGGCTATCTCTTATTGTAACTCAAAGATTATTGTTTCAAGCTTGGTTATTGTAACTCAAGTACCTTTCCATCATATATTTCATCCTTGTGATTAACATCGATAGCTCCAGAAGCCATCACACGAACAGGATTTGAACCTACAAACAGTCTCATCAGATCAAAGAAGTGGCAACACTTCTCTACCAGGGTACCACCTGAGTTAATATTGAACCGATTCCAATTGTTCACCTGTGACCAGTATCACTTTTCAGCTAGCTCACTAAGAGAACACAGAAACATGTAATTTCAAATTGCATAAAATCTAACCTTAACCAAAAATGGAAACCGATGCTCCCGAATTGATACCATTCTGATTCGTCCGAGGTTTCCTCCCTGAACTATTTCTATCAGCTTTGCAACAGGTGGCATGTATCTATATTCCAATCCAACTTGTACCAAAATATCTGGTCTCTTTCTAGCAGCATCGACAACCTAATCCAACGTATACACAACAACATCAAATTAGTTATTAGTTCATCATCATTAAAATTACATTCTAACAGTTAAGCCCATAATAAGCAACCGATTATATGAAAGGAAAGAGAGACCTCTTTGCAGTGAGAGATTGTGGTGCACAAGGGTTTTTCTACCAGTACGTGATGGGGTTTGGAATGATTGATTATGTCCATAAGAATCCTGTGATGGGTCATGTTAGGACTGGATACCACCAGAACATCACAAAGTCCACTGTCCAACAGCTCCTGGTGACCTGAAAAAACCTTCACAACTTTTCAACTCATCATGCTCATTCATTCATTCAATTTAATTCAACAATTCAACACTATACAGAGTTGCCAACTTAATTAAACAAAAAAAATCTCCAATTCCAACCTTGAAGTACTATTACCTTCTCTCCTATATGATACTTAAAAAAAAATAGCTATATCGGTAATCTCTAATCCCTCAAATATTAGAAGTAATGCCAAGAACTTTCCAAGTAGCGATAAACCCTTCAAATTACTCACGGGATCACCTATATAGAGAATTTGGGTTCTCTGGTGACTTTTTCTGTACTGGTTCTCTGCAATGTCCTCGGTGTCTTCGGCATAAATTCACGGTTACAGATTTTAAAGATTTAAAACATATTAAAAAGATTTTTAAATAGAGAAAGAATAATCCTTGGAATCCCAAATTGTTGGTTTATTATTCTTAATTAAACTATCAGCTTAGTACAAGTACTGCCAAGATAATTGCAGATCAAACTATATGTTTCCTAATGAAGCCTGATAAATAGCACTTCTAGATTCAAGTCACAATTATGAAACAACGATATATCCAGAAAAAATTGTTATATTAAACAGAAAGTAAAGAGCAGAGTGATAGTGATAATACCTTGAGAGGCCAACTGAAGGAGTGTCCCAATTGAAGAGCGAGTTGTTGCGAGGGAATATGAGGGTCAGCAAAAGCGACAACCGCCACGCCTTCAGTGCGAAGATGGTACAAATTCACGAGATGCTCTCTACCCATCATTCCAACTCCTATGATTCCGTACTTCAAAACACCACTTCCCATGGATTCTCAATTCTGATTCTTCAACACTATCTAACACGGTTCTTTTGTTTCTACCAAAATCTGGTATTTAGAGTTATACAACACATTTCATCCATTCATTATCCCACAAAATCATCCATGTCACTTCACATCTTTTTGCCATTGGATTTTCTTTTTCTTAATTTCATTCTTTATTTTGTTTCACTTTTGGACATAATTAATTACAATACAACTTTCCTCATTCTAATCCGTTCGCAAATATCGATTTTAAAAAATAGATTCCAAGTAGACGATATTGTAAAAGTTTTTTTTTTTTATTAATATTTACTATAAACTCAAAGAACTTCGCATTTAGAAAATAATTTTAATTTTTTTTTCTATCACATACAAAGTCACAAATCAATAATATTTAACATAAATTTTAATTCCAAGGTATGACGTACGAGTTGTACACGTTTTCAAATTAACAATTTTGTAGCAATTTTAATTTTTAAAATCATTCAACTATATCACCCATTTATATTTTTTATGTAGTAACAAGTTTATAATTTGTTTGCTATTATTATAAAATCTCGTAAGAGTGAAAAATACAAATAAATAACATGATCTTTATTATTAGTTAAAATGTATTAAAAAAATGGAAATGAAAAATTAGAATAGTGATATTAAAAGGGAGATCTATTTGATTTAACTACTAAAAAAAATCATAATTTCTTTTTTTTTGAATTTCTTAGAAAATATTTATAAATTTTGTTATGAAATTTTTTTTACAAAAAATTACTAATTTTTTTTGTAAAATAATTTTATAAAACAATTTTTATAATAAATTTTATAAGAAATACTTATAAATTTTATAATTTTGTAAAAAATAATTATTAATAAAGGAATTATCTGTCAATTAAATTTTTTAGACAAAAAGGTAGAAAAAAAGTATTTTCTTGCAAATTTTTTAACAAATTTACAAAAAAAATATCATGTTAGTATGAGAATTTCTAGTAGTGTTTATTATTTTCAATACATTTTTACCAATGGAAGTATTTTTTTTAAAATAAAAAAAATATGTTAGCACTTTCCAAAAATAATGTCCTCTGTTTGCGCATTAAAATGCACAGTAATTTTTTTGTTTCTTTGGAAATAATTCCATGCCATTGCAAAAACTTTGGACAGTTGAGGAAGAGTTACAAAATATCTTCTTTTATATCATGCCTTTCTTCATTCCATTATGTATAAATTGTGAAAAAAAAAAATGATATTGTAATTGGTAATTTTTCTTTAAAAGTTACGTAATAAAAATATCAAGGAAATAATCAATACACAATAATATTGGTTAAATAGTTAAACTAAAATAGTTAAGTAACATTAACTAATAAATGGATTTAGAGTGGCCAATTCAGCTGCCAATGCATTTGTCATCCTATGCTTTATTTTAAGGAGGAAAAAACTCATTCAATGTAACTGAATCTCTAGTGTTAGAGTCAGAGGTTATGAAAGTTTCAAAGCTTTGGATCATAAAAATAAAAAAAAAACAAAAACTTTGTTAAACATATATTTTTGTCAACAAATAAATAAATAATTAAAATGAATCTTATGATTGTCTTCCATTAAACTTAAGAAAATATTAACACTAATATAGCTAAGTAAACACGATAGAAAGTAACTAAATTAAGATCTCATTGCAGTAGAGTTTAAATAAGGCAGCGTAATAAATTATTAACGTTCATGAAGTTGAACCCTTTTCACACAATATTTACGAAAGGTGAAGCTTGAATGATTTACAATTATTCGGATTGCACAAAAAGAAATAATTCAGAATTATTTAAACTTACAAATAATCGGTAATAAAATGATAACAACCATTTCTCTAACTGCTAATGAGAGCAGATAATCATACTGACTTTTACGAGAGAAAATAACTTTATTTTTTCAAATAATATTAACAATTAACTCTCTACCATAAAGAATTTCAATGACATGAAGAGACAAAGCTTTGCTTCCTACAAATCATTAGGTTTTGTTAAGAGACTGCATAAGATTGGATTGAAATGGGATAGAAAAGAAAAGAAAAGAAAAAATGAATTTGTTTGAATTGAAAAAAGAAAATAAAAATGAATGAAAAATTGTAATTTATTTCATTGTAATATACAATTATATAATGTTGCATATAAATTTAAATTAAAAGATAAATACTTATAAAGTAATTAATGTATAAAATAAAAATAATATTAAAAACTATTTAATTTTGAAATTGAATATATATAAATAATAAATAATCAACTATAAACGATGGTAATTTTTTTTTCTCACAGGTAAAAATGTAATACAAGAAATTCTACAATATATAATTAGATTTACACATTAATTTTAAACATATAAAAAATAATACCACGGCAAGAATTTAATAAAGTAAATTTTAACAAGGCACACAAAGTTAGTTAATTATGTTCATTACAATAACCAAAATAAAATAATAAATTACACAAACAAAATAATAATAATAACAATGCAATAAAAACAAAATCACTCAATATTTTCCATCATAGTTAAACACGTTTTTTTGAAATTTTCCATCAATTTTTTGATAAACACGTTTCACACCATAACATGCATGCAAGGACGTTCCATACCTTGTTGCAGTCTATGAATACCACTTCATATTTAGTTTAACATATTATCATTCATAAAAGATGAAGTTGTTGTCCTTGACCCCCACATCTTCATCTACGCCCCCAGGATTTTCTTCATCACGGTCACAGTTTATATCGACTAAAGTTGTCTTATTTAGGAATTTTTACCACTCTAAACGCATATCAGTTTTTACCATTAGATGATCATAAAGAAGAAGCATGTCGTTCCTCTTGCATTTTCACATATGTTGAAGGAGATGGTGTCACCAATAAATGGGAATATTATGTTTCATGGCTCGTATTACTAAGAAATCATCTTGTAGGACCTGTGCATAGTTACTATCCCGAGAACTTAGAATAAGATTGTAAATGTAATGCAATAATCTATCTTCGACATTCGTCGTACCAAAATTCCTACACATTGTATGTGAAGGCCCGATTTGATCATTTCAGCCAAAGCGACATCCATCCTTGACATAGTTAACTCTTCAAGGATGTTGGTAAGATCAAATCCCTACCTCTCATATTTCAAGTTGGTCACATTAACCCAATTATTAGGTTTAATTCTAATTTTCTACTGCAAAACCTCAATCACTAACTCTTTTGTGCCAAGGAGTTTAAGATTTTCATTTTCCATGTACCTAGCTCGAAAGATACACAAAAGAGTAAATGACTGAGGTGTTTGTAGAAAAAGAATATAATCAAACTTGATTATTGGATCAATGTCTAGAACTTGAAAAATGAGGGACAAAAGTTTGATGTGACAGACATCCCCGGAGAGCTTAACTATGGCCGGGATATCAGCTGAAATTATGACATTGGGACCTCATGAACATCCTTGTAGGAATGCCAATAATCCCACGTCGTGCTAGATGATGTCTTCATGATATGAAAACATAATATTCCCATTAATTGACCACACCATACCATTTAACATACGCCAAAATACAAGTACAATAACCTATCCCTACCTTATGGTCTTCTAATAACTTAGTATTTTCTTGCATACCACTTCATGTGTGTTTAGAGAGTGGAACTACCCTACGGTAGTTATATCTCCTAAATTAGAGATGTCTCAAAAAATTAAATGTGACCAACGTGAACTATGTTTGGCAGGGGTATCCATGGCGAACAACATATCCCTAATAAAGAAAAATCTGAAAGCGGAAATGAAGATTCAATAACAACCATCTCCTTTTTCTCAAGATGCTAATATATTAAATCATATATAGATCGATATCTAAGGAATGGAGAAGGTATGTCAATTAGGTTTAAACACCTTATCCCAAAATCTTCATCATGGTATAAAACATATCTATCAAAGCATTAATGGAGCCAAAGATAAGGTTCAAGAACTTAAAAATTTGATGCACTTTTTTCCTTGCGATATTTGTAATAAACATAATTAATTTTCATGTCTTATTAAATTAGTTGTTGGTATGTTAAATACATTGTCATAATATTACTTTATTTTTCATATGTTTAAATTTAATATGATAATGCAAGTCTCATTTTTTATTTTAAAAGTTTTTTATTACACTTTTTTCCTTTTTAAATTTGCATGTGAGAAAAAAATTTGAACATTATTTGCAATTAATTTTTTATAAATATTCAATTTAAAAAATAAATAATTTTATAATATTATTTCGATTTCATAAATTAATTACTTCATATTAAAATTCAACCAATAGTATTTTTGTAATTGTATATATTACACAAATACTTTTTTTGTCACAACACTCTCTCCCTCCCTCCTTTTGAAAAATTTCCGTTTCCACTGTCTTTCCTTTTTTTTTTATTACCTCCACCCCAACCCAAACACAAAGGATTACAGTGCCTTGTTTGATCAAACAAGGGTACAAATACCCTAGTTAGCGGGTCAAAAGTCCACAAAATGTTCCAGAAAATTTTATCTAAACCTTTACTAGTTCTAAATTCTAACGCTGTTGGGGATAACAGGGATAGAGCAGTTGGCCGCATGAGTGGCTCCAAGGGTTCTTTCAGATAGGGTAAGGAAGAATAGATACCCTCATACTATTTTACATCTCGGGAAAGAGAAATAAATATAAATAGTATAAATAGTATAAGGTCAAGAGAAAAAAAAGAAATAAAAAGTGTCAAACAGGTATTTGTATTTAGGTCTCAACAAAATGTTAACCCTTCCCAGTATAATATTATGAAGTCATTGGCCAATGGAGAAGAAGTTATTTTTTTCAGAGTAAGCACCACATTTTTTGTACATGGTTCTTATTACTAATTTAAATTTATTTGAAATTATAAGTTACTAACCACGAGTGTTAATCTGGTTGGATCATTTTAGACAAGGTTTATTGCCATCGGCAGACACCAATAATCCTTTCAATAATTCTTTAGTCAATGAGGGCTTCCTTTCCGTATTTGTTTACCGTATAATATTGATATATAACATATGATGATAGCCTATATTAATTCATTACACTGTCCTGAACTTTTCCAAATTTCTTTGTCAAATAGTCTACAGTACGTCATGAATTATTTTTGCGGAAAATTTTTTCAAAAAAGTTCTTGACTTCATGTTGATAATCAAGATGCGCCCACAATACAAAAATCGTGGCAACGCTTCTTAGGTACCATATGCACACAGCAAGATGTTTTAGCTGTTGGGGGGAGTGGGATGGTTCTGTTTCAGAGCTCCCACATTAGGAGTGGTCTCCCTACAAGAGACATCTATGCTATTAGTGAAATAATTCTCGAAGGGGGAAATGTTCATAAACTATTGAGCTAGGGTACTTACTAAAGGTTTAAACCTCTTGCAAAAGTTCTCTATTATCACCTCGAAAGCCAAGACCCAAGAGGCACATTGCTTTCCACTTTCATGTCTTTTACAGCTTCTCAATGCAATGTATGGGTTTTATCAGGGGGGATTTGATCAATTTAGATGAGAGCAGCATAACCCATATAAAACATGATCCTACTAAAATTATCATAACTATTCTTGTTATGCCAGACACACTGCAATAGTGGTCTCTACATAAATAAAAAGATTACTGGCCGTATCAAACTTATATATGTTACTAACATTTCTAACCAGATACACCAGTAAATATTTCAACTAACAAGAGTTACCATTATATGAAATCAAGCAAAGAGTGAAAGCCAGTCACTAATGCCATGTTTGGATAAGCATCAATTGATCTGGAATTCACATCAAATAACAAAATGACGCAGAAGCTAATACTACTACTAGCTGCTTCTATTTTGACAGGAATCGAATGCTGTCAAATGAGAAACCAAAGATACATGAAAGGATTCACACATTTGAAACATGACAGCCTAACTTCAAGTTCCTAAATCCCCTAACCAACATAAACTCACAAAACTCGAGTATCCTCACGGAACAAGATCAAAAAAACAAAAATACCCAAAGCCAGCATCAACAATCCCGTCTTTCTTTCCGCTTAAAAGGAACACAAATAGATAAATAAATGAAAGAAAAACAAGTTCATTGAAATTTTGTTGAGCTACAATATTGAATACAAGATAGAGTATCTTAACGGAAAGACAAGCAGCATGTATTAGAGTTCAGAATCAAGTGAACAAACACTTAGAAGATTAGGATGACAAAATGCATTTACAACAGAACAGATGGTAGATCTGTTGAAGCCTCTAAGTTAAATCAATCACCCCCTCCAAACAAATTCAAATCCACTAAACCGGAGGCTTCTCACATCATAACCACCATTTCTCTATATCAAATCAAAACCTTGTTCCTGAAATACCAATCATGATTGATTAGTTCCCACCAAAACCTGTTTCCTACACTTGCAAAATTCAACCCCCACTTTTACATCTAACTGACCACATTGTAACGGATTAACGAACTCTATAGTGAGAGAGGAAATAAGAATATGAGTGGGAGGAATTGAAAAAAGAAAGGGCACACCTACGTCTGTTTGGAGTAGGAGGAAGAGGAGGGAACGCGCTTGTTACGGAACATCATGTAACCGACGGGTAACACCACTCCGATCATCATAACGGCGGCGCCGATCAAGTATCTGAGTGGGCTTGGTGACTCCACCTCTACCAAGCTCCTAATCTGCATCGCAACGTTACGATCCCAATCCGATTCAAACTTCACAACCCCAATTAATTAATAATTAACTAATTAATAAAGATTTACATCTACTTACAGGCATCTCTACCAAACGCAAAATCTTCACACTCGCTGTTCTGTCGTTTGCTCCACTGTCAATCCACAACCTTCTCGTCTGTAACGGAATAAATGAACCATCAATTTTATTTTACACGCGCTCTTTCCGTATATTATTATTAACAAACCTCGATACATACGGATTCGGATCCGAATACATCACGTATACAAATTTTGTATTGGGCCTTACTTTCCCAAACCCAAATGTATAGCATCATGATTTGTGCAGCCCATTAAGAACTTGGGCTACAGTGGCGGGGTTTCAGCCCAAGATTATGTTACACTTTACCATTTTCTTCTCCATCTCCAATTCATTTCGAAATACATTTTTTCTTTTTCAATTTTGAAAAGTTCATTTTGATGTAATAACCTTTTACTGCTCGAAAATGTAATTGCTAGTCAAATACGTATCTAATTTGTCCCTAAAAGTGAAGTAACATCTTCATTTTTAAACTTCAATGCTTAATTACTTCATCTTCAAAAATATAAATGTTTTTCCTCAAAATCTGTGTACAAGTTTTACATAAAGTGATATAGAATACATTCCATATAGAATTTTGACAAATAATATGCAAACAAAAATAAGTATAAATAAAGAGGAGAAAAAGAAAAGAGTGTTTATGCATTCCCGAGTTTTTCAAAAATTATCAAAAAAATTTTTGACTTTTATCCCGCTCACCAACCTCCACTTTTAAGGCTGTTTCTATGATAAGATGGATTTGGGAGATAGTCTGAAGATGGATTTAAAGGAGATAAATATGTATGTTTTTTTGAGTAGATTTAAAAAGTAAAGTGAATGAATTTGAAGATAAATTTTATGAAAGTTAGTTAATGATTTGATTGATATAATAGATTAAATAAAAGTTATAATAGATAAAATTTAAAATTTACTAAAATACCCTTCATAATAAAAATTTAATAAAATTACAATTTATTGAATTAAAAAAAATTAAAATTTAAAAATATTTTAATTTATTTATATATATATATACATATATATATATATATAAATTAATAATAATAACTACATATATTATTAGTTTTTAACAATATTATAATTATTATTAATTATTATATACTTTTATTAATTAATAATAATAATAATCATTTTATATATATATATTATTAGTTATTATATATTAATATATTAATTATTATATTTTAAATAATATTTTTAATTATTAATGATTATTATATATTACTGATTATATATATTATTTATTATTATAATTTATTATATATATATATATATATATATATATATATATATATGTATTATGATGATATAATATGAGGATAAAAAAGTAAAAATTGATGTATCGGTCCAAATCCTTGCATTTGCGAGAAGATTTATTTATGAAGTATTTTCTTGAATCCGTCTGTGCTTTTCCATTCTTATTTAGTGATACGAACACGATTTTATAAACAATATATCTCTTCTAATTGGTCCGAATAGTACAATCCGCAAAAACGAACACTGCCTAAAACAAAAGATACCAAATTTCAAAATTCGGAAATTATCTAACTGGATTTTGAGACTCGGTTAAAAGTATTATCGAATTTCGAAATCTGATAAAAAAATATCATATTTAAAAATCCCATATATATAATTATAAAATTTCAATAAATATATATATAATTTTTTTGTTTTTTTAATTTTATTTTTATATGTATACGTATAGTTGAAATTCAATATATATAATTATGAAATTTCAAATATATATATATTAGCGTACATACAGACGTTATCGCGTCTATGTATACTTATCTTAGTAAATAATAATAGTGTAATGTTATTAAGTTAATATATAAAATAAATTTATATTTATTAAAAATGAAGTAAAAATGTTAAAAATAAAGTCAAATAAATAGAAAAATTAATTTTTGATGAATAAAAAAAAGAAAAAAATTTAGAAAATAGGTAAAAATAACCATTAATTTTAAAAATTTTAATAAATAATTATATTGTAAAGGATATATATTATAAAATGTGGACAAAATAGAGGCAATACTCTTTATATATTGTTATAGATATTTGAAATCTAGTGTATATATCATTTTTTTTGTTTTTTAATTTTATTTTTATATGTATTAAAAATAAATAAAATTCAAAAATAATTAAATAAAACTATAAATTAACTATAATTAAAAAATAATTAAACATTAAATATAAAAAAATAAGTAAAAAGAAAAAAAGGTAATATATATATATATATATATATTTATATTCTTTTTTCTAAAATTTTTCTTTAGTTTAGTTCTTGATTTTTATTATTGTTAATTTTATTTTTTCGAGTCTTTAATTGTATTTAATTTTTCTAATATATTAGATATGAATTAAATTTAAAAAATATAATTATTTTTTTTATTCTGTTTTAATTTTATGTAAATGTTAATTTTTTTAATTCTAACTGTTATTTTCTTTAGTTTATTTTTTTTTTTTTTTTTTATTGTAATATTTTTTTTTTATTTTTTTATATTTTTATATTTGTTTATTTTTTTTTATATATATATAAAATAATATATATATATATATATATATATATATATATATATATATATATAAGATAAATAATTAAATATGTTAAGACCATTATATTTTATTAGTCAATTTGTTAAAGTAATTTGATTAATTATATCCGGGGCTAAAACCATACAGTTGTCATGAAAATATTAATAGGATAGATGCCAACAATATTCTAATTTGTAATTTGATGAATGAGACAAATTAAGAATATTAACTTTTGAAAAATAGTAATCCACAAAGCTTACACAAAAAGGTTATGGTTCATTTGACATCACACTTATTCCTTTCTCTTATTCTCCATCACGAGAGAGAATCAAGAGGAAAAAATCAGGGTGCTCTGTAGTGGGTAGATCAAATACCAAAATTATGATCTAGTGTTCCCGATGCTCAATTCAAGAACGCTTCCGCATCTAATTCTTTGGGGTATTGAAAATTGCTTAATAATGCTGAAAGTTTATTGCTCTATTATGTTTTCATAAACCAAAAATTGGTGTCAGAGCACATGTTCTTGAGGATCTTAAGTTTGTTCTTGAGGTTCTAAATTTGCTTCATAAAAAGCATTTGTATGAATTGGATTTGAAATTGTCAACGATTCTTCCTCGAAGATGAAGTCTCTAACCGTAGTCTTCCCTCCAAAAGTCTTCCATGAGCATGTTGCTCATATGAGTATTTTAAGTTTTGAGGAATCTTTGGTTTAGTGAGAGTTAGTCATTTTTGTGTTTTATGTTTTATGTTCATTTTTATGTTTGCATACATTGTCTTTTGGACACATTTGGTTCAATAAATATATGGTTTATATTCAGAAACTACACTCTATATATTAAGGTTATTATATTAATCTTATAATTGAAATAAAGTAAGGACTAGTTGAGAATAAACATGTACAGTTCACCTTCATGTAATATTTCATGCTACATCTCTCATGATGAGTCCATGTTGATGATCATTTGGTTATGTCAGCATTAGTGGTCATTGCTAGGTTTATTTGCAATTAATGCAATATTTTGGTTCTATATAGGAATGTAATCAATGAACGTGATCTTTTGAATATACTCAAGGTATATAATGATATTTTTGAGCTCATAAAGTCTAACACATAAATAAATATTATATATATATATATATATTCTTAATTTGATGAAGGGGACAAATTAGAAATATTGACTCTTGGAAGATAGTAAACGACAGAGGTTACATAAAGGGTTATGGTCCCCATCTGAGAGCATGTACAATTTCTGTTTTGTTTCTCATAAGAGAGAAAGAAAAAAACTTAGGGTGCTCTAAAGTTGGTAGACCAAATACCAAAATTACCATTTGTTCCCAATGGCTAATCTAGGTCCACTTCCGCATTTAGTTCTTTAGGGTATTGAGAGAGCTTAATAATGTTGAAGGGTTTATTGCTCTTTTATGTTTTCATAAACCAACACTCATTATTTTGTAAATTTTCTTGAAGATGTTTTAAGGAGTGATTTGTATATCTTATTTAGTTACATAGGTATTTTTTGTAATTGAATAATTTAAGATTATAGTAAAAATTCAAACTCAAGTTACCCATATTAACTCTATGTAGATTTGAAAAGAATCAAACTAGTATAAAAATTCCTATGTACCCATAAATTTTATTTTTTTCTTCTTATCTTAAATCTTTATTATTTTTTAACCTCATTAACTACTACATTAAAATTCTCTATCATCAACAATTTTAAGCAAAATTTTCATTAAAAATCTCATATAGTACTTGTGTATACAAATCAATACGTAAAAACAAATGAGTTTTTAATACCTAAAAAATTTATGCAAACCCATTATAGTATTCATTATGACATTACCATTTTATATAAAATCGTATATTATTGTTCATTCATGACTTTTATTTTCTTTTATTTATAATTCTTTTTATTTTAATATGGTTTGTTATAATTATTCTTCAAAAACTTTAAAACGATGAGTTTGAGTCTTTATTCTTATATATTGTTTTACTTTTTCATTTTTAATCAATATAAAATTTACGTTTACAATTAGATTCTTAATGACATGTACGTATACAACTCATCTCCATCCATGATAATCGAAAAATCGGATCATTCTTATACAAATTCTCGTACCTCCAACTTAAAATCTTAATTTTTTTTGTATGTTACTTTTCTTATTTTTAAACGGTATAAAACTTAGACTGCTACTTAAATATTCAACGCAGTAACAGATACAATTTAGCAGAAATGAACAAGATATACTTTTTCCTAGAATAGTTGCTATATATATACATGCACCAGTTGTGATTTGGTTGAAAGAAAAAGGTGAGATGATATAAGTAATTTGTTCCACCCGATTGGTTTATTGAGATGGAAGCAGGGCGAGGATTGAAAGTTTTGCCCCAGATGAGTATAATTTGTAGCATCAGATCTATACATGCATGCGTCAAATCATGGCGAATTCCTTAGTCTGGTTGAATAATGCATGGGGCCTCTTCTGCTTTTTTGTTATGTCAGAAATGGAAAGTGGGGATGTCTTGATATGATGAGGTTGAAGTTTGTGGAGGGATGCGAGTGTGTATGGTTGGTTATGAGTAACCTTCAAATTTTGGTATGAGATATGTGTCGTCGACATGTAACTGTTCCCATTACATAGACACACTCACATGATCAATTATGTATCTGCCTAACTCCTCTCTTCTGCAACACTCACCAACACCTCTATATATCTCACTCCAGGTTACTCTTGCCTCACTGCAATCATTTTTAATGCCATACGTAGCTACTTTCAGGGATGCGTCATGTTAAAAGATTAAGACCACACTTTTTATTATCATGTATATACCTCAAAATTTAGTAGTAAAAGAGAACAACGATTTATATTCTTGGATGGGTATTCATCAAAGTTCCACATCGAGTAATATAAAGAAAAAAGTAGTAGAAAAATATTATAAAAGTAAAGCGCTAAATAGTTGTGTGTCATTTTTACAATTTTTGCCAAAAAAATTACACTATGAAAGATTTACAATTTTGGTCCATAAAAAATTATAAAAAGATTTACAGGAAAATTGCACTTGCCTGTGTATTATTATTTTTAGTGCGTGATTTCTCGACAATTTCCAACTTAAGGTTTTAATATATTAGATTTCTGGATATTTTTACCTACATATTTCATCCTAGTAACTTTTATTTAACCCATGTTATTGAATTATTAAGAGAATGTATAACACTGTGATTTAGATTCATGTTAAGAAAATCAGTGTACATCTTAGAATGGTTTTTGCCTTATAGAGTGGAGTGAAAACTCATAAATTGAGTTAAATTAGATGACAATTTTTTTATTTAAATTTATATTTATCATTCTTGATCCGATTTATTTGAGAATTAATTTATTTTATAAAATAATTATTATATTGTAAGAAAATAGACAAATATTTTTGTCATAAAAATGTGTATATTTATTTATAATTATATTAAGATAATTAGAATTAACTATATTAATATAATTAAAATTAAAAGCATATATTTTATTTAGAATTAGACTCGTCAATCGGTTTTAGAGAAAATTATCTAAACATTTGCAGCTAGCATGCAGCTAACATGGTACTCTTATCTATTTCTAGAAAGTGCCTTTTCTTATCTCCATTTCTTCGTGATTTAGCCATTGCAACATATATATTGATCATAGCCCCTCTAATCATCGAATGGATGCTTCACATGAATATAAAACAATTGATGGTGGTGGTAGGTAGGGAATCCAAGATGAAGTTTTACATTTTAGATAAAAATGAAAAAGTTAAATATAGATGAAAATCCACAAACTGATCATCGTTGAAGACTTTTTAATTGAAAGTAGTGTTAATAACTTATGTGAATTGAGCTTAAGTCTCATTGATGTTGTATTTTCTCAATGAATTTTTTTTTTCTCTTACGAACTCAAAGGAAATGTACCAATGCGGTACTGACCCTTAAGGGAGATTATTGAGAATTCACATTTGAATCTCATTCATATAAGAAGGAAAACCCATAAATTTATTGTCTTATAAGATTTTTGAGATTATTGAGAATTCACATCGGTTTGGACTATTACTAAGAAACAATATCCATTAGAAGCTCTCTAGAGGATCATAGGCTCAAAATCTCTAGTTTACTTTACGCTCTTTATATTTTATTTTTTTTATCTCTCGTTTACTTTATCCTCTTTATATTTTATTTTTCTTAGGTACATTATTTGTAACTTATTGAAGTTTAATTGTTAGAGAAATTTATAATTTAATTTTATTGTGAATATGTAATTACCTTGGGTAAAACTAAACTCAAATCACTTAAATAGAATCTCATAGTTATAAGGAAACATCTTATTATAAAAATAGTTAGTCTAGATTTTCAACAAACACTACTCACATTAATACATAAAACGTTAATATGAAAATGAAAAATCTTACACAACCAAGAGAGTAGAAAGAGATAACATAGTACAAAATGAAAGAAGTATAATCTTTGAAGGAGAGATTAATCTAAAAATTATTACATATATGGTCCGGGGTGGACCACCTATCCATAGACTTCATCTTAAAAAGATTTCTGGAAAGAGCTTTTTCTCTCATTTATAGTCTTACATGTGCATGTGGAAAATTAAATATCTGGTACAATTCAAAAAATGGGCAGTGACCTAATTTATAAATGTCTTTTTCTTTATTTTGTACACTGCTCCCTTACCTTAATAATAATGGAAAGGAATACTTTTAGAGTGAAAAATAAATGTGGGAATAATCTAAAAATAGAAATGTGGACATATGATATGATATTAATATTGAAAGTAATTTCATCTGCTGCGTAGTCTATGGCAAAGGTTACTGTGAAGCCCCACCCACCGCCGTCTAGTCTAAGGTCCATGGAGTGTCATCATATTCATAGACTCTGCTCCTGCGCTGCAACCACTTTATTCCTATTTTCAACGACACATCTTAATATTCCTTCCATCACGAAATCTTATGTAACCATACTTTAAAATAATAATAATAATAATAATAATAATAATAATATTACCAATCAAAATGTGTCTCTCATCGACAACAGGGTTGTGCATGGCTCTCCTACGAACCAATGCCCGGTTATTCGGGAATATGTCTTGTTAAATTTATAGTATGCTTTGTTTTTGAGCTTCGTGAATACCGGTTTGTCCCCGATTATTTAATCAACTTCAACCTGAATTCATGCTGGTACAAAGCACAAGACTCGGATTAGTGTTCATGTAATCTATTCAGACTCAACTTGGTCGCAAAAGCTTGGTCAAAACTCAAAAGCTGCTGTTAAGGTTGCAACCTCTGTAAAGCGGGTGGTTATTTTTTTAAATTACTTTAACAAATCGGATTATTATATATTCCGGGTTCAGGCTTTTGAAGTTTCGGAGGGACTTAATTGGGTTTTCTTTTTCGTTTCGTGTCTTCCAAAGTTTGAAGTTTGCTAGAATGTTTGTTGTGGTCTTTAATGTATTTTGGTTGATCAATATTCAGTGAGGGGTTTGGAACATCAGGCACGGTCTGCAAAGGATGTTGGAAGTACTTATCTGCTGCTGTTGTGCACAAACACTGAAACTCTGAAACAGCGGTCGTTTCCATAAGCAAGTTCTTTCAAATCACACCAAACTTTTACCTTTACCTTTTTCAGCTCTCAGGGAACCCGAATATACGTGTGTCAATCACAAGTTCGAACTAACCTTCTTTTATGTGCTTTTTGGGTCGTGTGTTAGTTAGTTATCTGCGAATATAATCCAAGTTCTTGAGTTGGTCATTCAGAATCTAAAGGTAGATTGATAAAAAAAAAAAGGTAGAAACTAGAATGGATGGTGGTTACTTTCCACCTTGCAAAATTGGTTCATGGCATGGGTTAGAATTAGAGGATGTGCAAGAAAATGATGAACTCAAACTGGTCCCATCGTTACCCTCCATACCTCAGCCACCTACCCCACATGAGCCTATGGAGTTCTTATCCAGGTCTTGGAGTCTCTCTGCTGCAGAAATTTCAAAGGCTCTTCTGGAAAAACAGAAGCACACATTCCATGACCAGAATCAACCCACCTTGCCAGAAGCTTTTTCCGCACCTCAATTAGTAGTAAGTCATATTTCTTCACATGCATCATGCTATGCACATTTTGCATTAATTCTTGATGAATCTCATAATCTCACAAAACTCTGAAAGATAATTGCTTAACAAAAAATTATGTTTTCAAAAGTACCTACTGGTCTCTAATTACAAGTTCACATACATACACCGAGAACATGTGGATCAATCAGTGGAAGAGAATTTTGTCGCTCCTAACAATTTATTGGATTGTGGTTTGGCCTAAGCTCTACAAGCTCTAATTTTTTCTGCTCTTACTTTTGCAGACAGGTAAGATCATAGCTTCTCCTAGAAAGATGGGAACCATAGGAAAATGGTTTCATCAGAGACATCATGGGAACACTAGTGTTGCTGTAAAGAAGAAAGATCGGGCACGGTTAGAAAATGCACGTTTGCATTCTGCTGTGTCCATTGCTGGGTTAGCTTCGGCCTTGGCTGCTGTTGCTGCAGCAGAAAACACTAATGGCTCTCACTCAAAGTTGAACCTTGCTCTGGCTTCAGCCACACAACTCATGGCATCACATTGCATTGAAATGGCTGAACAAGCTGGAGCTGAACATGATCATGTGGCTTCTACTGTAAAATCTGCTGTTGATATTCAAACCCCTGGTGATCTTATGACTCTTACAGCTGCAGCTGCAACAGGTATTTGCTAAAACTTATTTTGAAAAAGTACTTTTCTTTTTAAATTTTATCAGCCTTATGAGAAATTTTAGTGAGAAATCTGAGTCTTCCAGTGTTTATCAAACGGTTCTGATCTTTGAATATGTGAAAATATGGACAGTCTCTGAATCACCCCCAACATTGGGGGTGTTCATCTTTGTTCTTAACAATTTTGGAAAGTGATTTTTAAGACCAGCTTTTTTTTTCAGCTTTGAGAGGAGAAGCAGCTCTGAGAGCAAGAATGCCAAACGAAGCAAAGAGGAATGCATCTATAAGTCCCTATGATAGAGTACTTCTACCACAACCTCAATGGTTTCATGCTTTTGATGGTCAAATGTGTGATCATCATCTTCCTTGTGAGGGAGATTTGTTGCAGCTCTCACGGAAAGGTGATAACAACAAAGACACTCTCCATTATAGTCAAGTTCTGATTCTAAAGAGCAAAAAGTTCAAACATACATGACCAATAAATAATAGGAATTTTGCTTACCACTATTTTTAAGCCTGCATTGATTAACTTTTTCAGGTGTGTTACGATGGAAGCGTGTTTCTGTCTACATCAACAAGAAATGTCAGGTATACCAAATCAAAATTCGAACTTAAATATTCATGTGATGAAGTTTTCGGACACAATACTGTACTGATAATAAAGACGGGATTTTTAATTCTTTTACTCAGGTCAAAATCAAGATCAAGAGCAAGCACGTTGGAGGAGCCTTCTCCAAAAAGAATAAATGTAAGCATTGGTTAAAAACTCTGGCATGTGCATACCCACCACCTTAATCCAAACATCTATTGGCATTGCTAAACTTCTTTACTTTTTGTATTCTATTTGGACATAAAAATTCTATTTTTTACGCAGTTGTCTCTGTTTTTGAAGTTAGGTAGTCTAACTTTGATTGCATAAATTATTATATAGGTGTGGTTTATGGAATGTGTGACAAAGATGGGGCGTGGCCTTACAGAAAAGAAAGGAGAAACTCAGAAGAGTTCTACTTTGGCCTCAAAACTGCACAAGGTCTTCTAGAGTTTAAGTGTGACGGTAAACTCCACAAGAAAAAATGGGTTGATGGGATTGGGTGTCTGCTTCGTCGAGTTAACTCTGTTGAGACAACAAAACTTTCTTTAGATCTTTTAAGTATTAACAGCGACACGTGACTAGTTTGAATTGTATTGTATCACTCTCCGGTGAAAGAGAAAATTTTAAGTGTTGAAAAATAATTGAGAAGACATTTTTTTTTAAATCAAAAGTAATGCATGAATTCACCTAAGTTTTGAAGACACGTAGAGCGGTAAAGAAAAGGATTGGAAGGGCATTTCAAAAAGATATTAGTAGAAACCAAGGTTGTAAAATAATTTCTTTGATGTGTAATCGTAATATGTATGGGCGAAAGAAGAAAAACCTTAAAGGGGAACTTAATTCGAAACTCAAGAAATAATCATTAGTTTAGATGCAGAGCATTATCGTTCAAGAGTTTGCATAATTGCTTAAATGGTAATGTTATTTGTTCAAGTCGTGACTTAATGTTTTAGGTGGGAAAACTATCATATTAATTCTTTCTTTTTTAAAATGTTTATTAATAAGGTTTAGAAGATGTTTTAGTATGAACAATGAGTCTTATCACTTAAGCACTTAAGTGATAACGGACATAAAGTGTCACTAAAGAAATAAAGTCTTAACTTAAGCAATGCAGAGGTCATTATTTTTTTTCTATTTATAAATGTCGTTCAATTAATCAATAAAAGCAACATTAGAGTAATTTTTTATATATGTTTTAGATATGTACATGCTGATAAAAAAAAATAAAGATATTTACATGTAATAATGTTTAATGATGTAATTGTTTAAAATTGAAATTTACATTTTAAATATGTGAATGAAATGAGTTAAGTACTTAACATAATATGTTCCATGTTTTCTAGTATTAAATGCATAAAGTAATAGAAAATACATTTACTTCACCACTAGTTTAAATAATAAAATTAAGATAGATATTAGATGGTGGAAAGTCAAGTGAGATTTTTACACCACTTTTACTCAATAAATTCAAAATATTAATAAGATACTTTGAACGTAAATAATAAAATTATTTCAAAGTATAATATGTGTTATTATTATAAACATTATATATATATATATATGTACGTATATTATTTAAATAATTGTATATTAAATAATTAAATTATATAAAGCCTTAAACATATAATAATTATAAATAAGAATAAGAATAAAAATATATAACTTTGATTACCGCATAATGGTTGCAAATGAAAGCTGTTTTCTTCCCTTTAACGTTAGCATGTCGTGAGAAAGCATTCAGTCATTACAAATGACGATCAGGGTAACCAAGCCCAGCAAGTTGCAGAATTCATTTCACAGAATTAGCAAAGCTACAAGGACCCAAAGAATCAAGTTCAATCTTCTTCTTAAGCTCATATTTTACAACTAAAGAGGGAAATTGATTGAATTTTCCAAGTGATTGAATAGAAATACAAAAGCACCCCATTTTGGTGCGCACCATATTTTGGTGATTTGCTGTTTTCTTTAAAATACAACAGTCTTCTTTTCTTCATAAGGTAACACTCGAAGTTCACAATAAGATCTGATAGCCTTGGAAAGGCATTGCTTCTCTAGGTTTTCTGATTTCTGCACAAAGCTCTGCAAGTTATCTCTATGGGAAACCCTCTCAACCTGCAATTAAATTAAACCATTTTACCCACAGATAAATAGTATCGACCGTACTTGAGGCTGCGCATTAAATATATGTTGAACTATACTTGTGCGCAGTTAAAGCATGCTTGATTTACAGTCTGGCAGATGACACAGAAAAATAGATACAGTGAAAAGTAAGACTCAGATGTATCTGGGAAATTTGGCCTGCCCATAAAGTAACTGAAACAGGAACCTAAAGAATTTCATGCCGCTAGCATTCTTCTGCGGCGGTATCAATTTCTATTTTATCCAAGGGAGGGGTGCTAATGAATCTTAGCACAGCAAATGTAATCTACAGCATTGTAATAGTTATAAAAACTTATCAATATTGGGACAGATTTCAACCATTGATGCAATATCTTCCCACCATTAGTTCCGTTTTTTAACTGCATTGAAATTGGAATAACTAACCACAAATTGGACCCTTCAAAAGTGGGGGTGCCCTGGTTGCTATTATTTTAGAACACAAGAAAACAACAGAAATGTCGATTAAAATCTAAGGAAATTCACCCTCAAAAAACACAAATCTTGCATGGTAACTGGAGTTAGCCTCGCAATTTGATCACCTTATTAATGTCACATATACCATGCTAATTGCACCTACGATTTTGTCCATTCTATGTTATTGTCTCATCTAACTCTAGGAGGCTCCAGACTGGGGTCTCATGGACGATGGATCTGAATTTCAGAAAGCAGATGCAGAAATATTGTAACTGTGTAATGATAAGTCTCCAGCACAAAGTGTAACAAAAAAAAAAAACACCATAAATAAATGGCTCTAAACGTGATAATGTTGTTTATTGTCACAAATAGTCAATTCAGATCAACATTAGTGTTCAAATATTATTGTAAAGGAAGCAATCAAATGTGAACTGTAGCGAAACAAGTATGAAAGATTGTATGTTCACCATTTGTTCAATTATAGGTCCAGCATCAAGTTCTTCAGTTACAAAGTGACTTGTTGCACCAATTAATTTAACACCTGCCTCAAAGGCCTGCCAAAATACTCTAGCCTATTAAACATGTATACAAATGAAGAAAAAAATAGAAAGAGCATAACTCATGGTTAAAAGTGGTAACAGTTTAACCTATAAAAGTGCAGGTAAACCAACCTGTTTAGATGGTCTGCCACCTTTGAACGATGGCAACAGGCCATGGTGAATGTTAATTACATCGTTCCCGTAGCTCCTTAAAAAGTTTCCAGACAATATCTTTGCATATAAATCAATGCTGTAAGTATTAATAGTTCAATACTATCAAATATGAACATTGGTTTACTATCCAAGATAATATAAACTACTCTCAGATTTCATAACAAGCATACGCAGAGAAGAGCCAGTTCTTCCCAGAAGAACCCAAATTTCAAGAATAAGCCCAATCATTAAAATCTCTATCAAATAATAGAAATATAATAGATACACTGAGAACATGAATTGTGTACAATATGTACCTGCATATATCTCGCAAGTACTAAAAAATCAGTATTCTGAACCAGCTGCAACATCTCCCCTTCTCTTTTATTTTCATTCGTTGTGCATAAATAATGATAAGGAATATCATGCCTTTCAAGAAAACGAATCACATGGGTGTTTGAACCTCTATAATGGTTACTGGTGATTGCATCAGGGAAGAAAATAAATAAATAAAAATATAAGACAGAGAAAGAAATATAAATCAATATAGTGGTGAAATTACTGAAATTTCACCTTATTACACAAGTAATATCTACTGGAAATCTTCCGTCCTGCCATCCATGTAATAAGTCAACAAGGCAGTGGTCCTACAGAAAAATAACAATATTCACTATTGTATAGATCTCTTTTGAAAACTAAAGGGGAAAAAGATAACAAGAGTGATAATGCCCACCTGCTTTGATGCCAGAACTGCTATCTTATATTTAGGATCCAGGGCTGGCACTCTTACAACAGATCTTACTGCATTGAATGTTTGTGAAAGCTTTAGGAAGTCCTCCTCCATTTGCACACGTGGCCATTTAACAGGATCAAAAACAAAATCACTGCAATAATTAACACAAGTTATTGAAGCTGCAATCATTGTATTGTTTCCATATACCCATTTCCTTCCCGCCATCCCTCTAAAACCATAGTTCCGATGCTTCTTCACATGCACTGGGTTATGGAGCTCAAACACACAAACTGGACATCAGTACATGATAAACCATACATACATGGTATTAATATTTGTTAAGAACTGTCCCTAAGGAGAAGGCTACGAAATTCCTTCATATAAGTGTTAGCACTTAGCAAGATAGAGAGATTCCTTTTATCCTAAAAGCTTAAAGATAGAAATAATATTGGCAAGGATAAACCTTAGATGCTTTTAGTGTTGTTCTCCAACCAAAATTGGCATTGCGTCCTATTAACCATTGCTTTCATCTAAAATTGTCAAGGTTTACTGAATTTGATTAGAGACAATGACTATTGAAGTATATTTAAGTTTTGTTTTATCAGTGACCCAATGAATCAATGCATGCAAATCATAGTCAACTCACAGGACAACATGGGTTATACTTTTCTTTGGTTTTATACAGGTATGCTCCTTCAAAGGCAAAATCTTATTCGATATACGGTTAGACATCAAATATGAAGACATGTATAAGAAAGGATTCGAACACTGTTATGTGTGTGTTAAAAGCATCATGCAAATTAGAGAAGAAGTGTACCTTCTCGAGTAGAAGACCTGTTTATTTTCCGGAACAAAAACATCAGCAGCGAGAATGTTTCCCCCTCTAGAAGCAATACATTCCGATAGTTTGGCAACAATTCCAACCGCATCCTATTCACAAAAACCAATTTCAATTTCCCTTCGAATGATAACACAGTCAAAAATTCACATACCAAAGCATAACCTAAAAAACCATAGAAGGTTGGTTACAGGGCAATGAAAGATGTGGATTCCATGGGTGAGGGAGGAAGGGGGATCCAAAGATTTGAAGGAGATATTTCTGTTCCTGCACATTTTGGCCAATCCCATAACGCGAGGGAATCTTCGGGCCATTGGCTACCCTCTGTCTGAATCGCTAACTCGAGAATCAAGCATCAACCACCAACTTTCCACATCTTCAACCAACACCGCACTCTCTCAATCCACCACTAACCTTTCGCTTGTCGTCTCATATGTTCGTTTAAACGACATGCCGTTTCGTCGTTTTTTTACGCGGTCTGCAAATCGGAAGAATCTTTTGAATATATAATTTATAACCATATATAATACAACTATTCTTCGATGTGCACAATTTACCAATTAGTTACTATTCTATTCTTAATCATAATTAAATGATGTAATGCGGGAAGTGAAATATTGAGTTTATTTATAAAAAATAAAATAAAATAATTGATGAAATAATGCATCTTCTTGTGTTAGTGACTATATAATGATTTTATGTTGATAATATTTCTAGCACCAAGTAACACACACCTTAATTTAGTGTTTGACTTTTCTTATATTATTGTGATATGGTATTGTGAGGTATAGTTAATTTCTTGCTCTAAAGAAGATGGGTGTACTTGGAGTCAAAGGGTTGACCAAAGGATTGGAAGTGTTTTTTGTGTGTTGTAAAGATTTGTACATAGTGATTATTCTCTAACGACTTTGTTATCTGTAGTTGGATCTTCAACAAGTGGTATCAAGAGTTATGGTTCAGTATGATTGTTTCTTAGTATGCATTGTGGTTGCAACTTAGTATGGTCTTCTCCATTAGAAAATATTAATTCCTTGTTTGTTGAAGTTGCAATGAGAAATTTAATGGAAATATCACTGGCAGCAACGTGTTGGCGCGACGAATTTGCAGTCATGTTCTGATAAGTGTCTCCATAACATCAAGATATCAAATTAGGCAACCATCGGTTCTTTTACAAAAATGGGTGGCTTTGACCTATTTATTACAAAAATAGGTCAGTTTACTAATTAATTACATGGTAAGGTCAGTTTCTTAATGATTTAACTAGTTTTTTTACAAAATTGGGTAATTTTGATTTATTTATTACAAAAATGGGTCAGTTTACTAATTAATTATATCGCATATTTGACAAAGATTTTTTAATAATTTGATTAAAAATATTTTAAATAAAATTTTATGATTGTAAATTTTATAATAAAATGAAACAATAAATTTAAAATATAAGTTTTAAAATATCAAAATTTTTATAAAATTTTATTTAAAATATTTTTAATCAAATTTTATTATTGTAAATTTTATAATAAAATGTAATAATAAAATCTAAAATATTAATTTTTAAAATATCAAAATTTTAATATATTTTTTTAAATATTTTTAATCAAATTTTATAATAAAATGTAATAATAAAATTTAAAATATCAAAATTTTAATAAAATTTTATTTAAAATATTTTTAATCAAATTGTTAAAAATTTATTTTTTAAAAAATATATAAAACTTTAGAAATTATATAAAAGTTAAAAATAAATAAAGAGAAGTCAAATCATTAATAAACTGACCCTGTCATGTAATTAATTAGTAAAATGACCCATTTTTGTAAAGGAACCGGGCACCCATCAAAGGCTTAAACTATTTTTATCAAGGAAAAAAAATGAGAAAAGTGAAAAAAGCAAACACTATGCTGAGCTACTGTTGAAGGAACTCAGCCATGATAGTTGAGAATACAAAACAGGTATAGGAATTCCTTGGCTAAGCAAAAAAGTGTTGTTGAGCTACAAACATGAGTTTGAACCAGTTATGAAGTGCAATACATGGAACACACAATGAAGTGATACCTCAAGCATCAAACTAATAATGTTGAACACAAATAACAGAAAAACTCAAAAAAGAAGTTAATATGGCTAAACCCAAAAAACTTGGTTGAACATCGCTCACATCAATCTATAAAATATGACTTTCCTCTTTGGGTCGATCATCAAATTCATAGAGAATAAGCCTCCTCCCTTTGTGTAAATCTTTAGAAAATTTGTTTAGGGATAGAAAGAGGGGAGAGAGAGTGGATTCGTGTGTATTAGCGGGATTAATCTCCATCATGTGTGGCTAATTTCAAAGTGCAAGGTTGGATGTAATTGAACTGACCCTTTTATGTTCATGATTAATGTTATGATGTATTTATTGCTATTATGATTCATTAGATTGTGAATATAGCTGTGTTTTTTTAAGTTTAAAACTAAAAAATAATTTATCATAATTTAATAAAAAATGAGAAGTAGTTATTAAAAGAAAAATATATGATAATCAAGTCACAATTAAAAATCAGTTATGGGAGAACACATAATACAATATTTTTTCTTCTATATTTATATAAAATAAATATACAAAAGCTCATGAAATAAAAAATAAGACTAACCATTAAACTGATATCTAATATTCAGTGAGACAAAAATTGTTATATTTTTTTCAAAATGGAAAAAAAAACAAATAAAAAATGAGAAAAAAAAATTGTGTTTAACTTCCATGTTTTCTTTATAAACAAAAAGGAAACAGGAGATGAGTGTAGAAAATAAATACAATCCATAAAGAATTAAAAAGACAATAAAAAGGAAAATCTAAATAAATATTTTGATTTTTATTGTATTTAGTTTTATATTTTGTTATTTTATTAATATAAAATATTGTGCTTTGTGAAAAAAATATAAAGATACCAATTTTAGTTTTCATCCATTTTTAATATACACTATATACAATTTAAAAGCATTCAATAGAAAAATAAAATTTTAATATATATATATATATAGTTTTAAAAAAAAAATTGGGGACCATCTCCAGTCCTTCAAATATCGGCCTCTGATTACAGATATGAGATCATGTTTTTGGAGTAGCCTATGTTAGATATGAATCACTAAGGACTGCACTAAACTGCAATTCCTTTATTATCTCCACTGGTTGGATAATTAAGATATGTTGGGTGGTATAGGGTGAGACCCAACTGGAGGAGGAAGCTATGTTGGGTGGTATAGGGTGAGAAACCTGCTACTCCTGGAAATGATTCCACTGGATCATAGCCATTTCAATTTCACTCACAACACTCCTATTCATAGATATTGCAAACTAGGTTTGGTAACAAAGCTTCTTCATCTTAATATTCAACTATATCTTCTCTCATTCCCACACCCAAGACTTATGCAATTATAATTCTCTTTTGAAGTTTCTAAATCATTAAATTATTGCATATATCTTATCCACAAAACACATCCATAATAATAATTGTGAATTAAATATTTCATATTTATTCCAATTAAATTTGTTGTTTCATACATCTATATTTTACCTATTATACATATATTATCTTAAATCAACAAAAAAATACTTTTATAAATATTTATTAAATAAATAAATGTATACATAAATATAAAAAATAATTAATTAATAACTAAAACATAAAATACGACGATAGTTAACATTTACATTACCAACCATGAAAATGCAAATGTTTGAATTCAATATATGGACAAATTTATCTCAAATTTTAACATTCGTAGCTAAAACTATATTGATTTATTTTTTGGAGAATTGATATATTTTAATTCGAATTATAATCAACTTAATTTAATAGAAATAGGAGTTGATTTAATTTTACTCATTAATTCAAAAAATGAAAATAACCTACTTAAAAATATTCGGTAATAAAAGGACAAAATTGATATTAATTTATCTCTTTACCAACATTTTATTTTAATATATAAAGTGAGAAATTATGGGTAAACAATTTTCTTCCAGAAAAGACTAAGATTACTTTTGAAAATACACGTTAAATAAACAAATAAAATACTAAAGATAAATAATTAGTAATGGAAAAATGAGCGTCTTATATTGAAAAGTTTATTACTACTATTTGGTCTTTATATTTTATATATGTAAAATCGACATTGATTATATTTAAAAGATGTTAGGTGTGAAAATATAAAAGATGTCAGATGAGTTTCGATAAACATTTTCAAATTGCATATCAATTTATTGAAATAACAAATTAACTTTATTTAAAAAATATTCAAACTCAACTAAAAAATATATACTAACAAAAAAATTATAAACTTAAATATAAAAATTAAATTATTAATTAAGCCAAGTAAAAATTAAAATAAAAGGAACAATATAGCAATTATGACACTCAGATATGAAAATTTAAAATTGAAAAGTATAAAATTTTAAAAATCAACAAAAAATTATATTGAAATAACTAAATTGATAAGGGACCTGAAACTTAAACTAAAAAACTTAACTAAACATTTCATTAATAAAGCAACCAAATTAAATAACAATAATTAAGTGGATTTATAATTATAAAAATAAGAATGAAAACAGAAAGTTCGAGAAAATTATTTCGCGGGAGTTTTTCGGCCGAGTCCATCTCTCTCCGTGCAAATCCTCCTGCTGTGTCTCCAGCTGGATTTTTTCTACAGAAGAACCTGTGAGGCTATTGATCACATTCTCTCATCGTCAACTACCACTGAATCAACTAATGAATGGTCCAGATTTACAGTACCGTGACCGTAAATAAAATTGACTTTAGAGGATCAAGTACGAGTCGTATTGTCTACGTTTTCAGTTTAAACTTTAAACTATCGTAGCGGGTAAGTGCCAACACAGTAACACACATTGCCGTGAATCAATAAAGTATGATGCATTGATTGAACGATTCAACCCCAAAATCGGAAGCAAAACTCAACCGAAACCGAGTCAAACCAACACTCACTCACTCGTTCGTGTGCTTCAAGTCACTGTGGAGGTTGATCAACGATCATTGAATGCGCTCAACCACCCAAACACCTTCCAATTCAATACCGGGGACACAACCTATCTTGTCTCGTTGCCGCACTGATTCGGTAACCTATCTCACCATTTTTATTTCACACTTCGCATTCACATTCACGTTCTTCTCTTTTTTCAGATTTCATTCAATTCAATTATTCTTCCTGTGGAACCTTCCTCTCTTCCCATTCAATTCACCCAGGCCCACACACTTTCTTTCTTCCACTACTGCGCCTTTGATATTTGTGCTTCTCATTTATGATTTTGCATCCGCTTCAAACTTCGCCTCTTCATACAACATCACATACCACTCTCCAAACCAACAACTCTGCATGCGCATTCTCACAATTAATAATGACCGAGTTCCGCTTTCCAAAACAGAGCCACGCACAAGCGTGCGGACGCGAGGATCACGGAGATTATCGCTACGGCGGAACTCGACACAAACGATCTAAGAGGTGCTTTTCCTTCTTCTTTTTTAATTATTTGTTGCGATATGAATAATAACGGCATTGCCAAATACTAATTTGTTTCTTTCAGTGCTTTGAGTAATTTGTGGATGTCAGTGTAAAATTTTGTCGGTGGAAATTTACGGTTTGCTTTCGTTTCAAATGTAAAAACAACGTGTAAAAAATGAAGAGTGCCAGAGGAGAGTTTTGCAATGTTTAAAGAAGTGATTTGGACATTGAGAGCTGCATTTCCTCGTAAATGTGTTTTTATGAGAAAGCTGAGATCGAGATTTTTTGTTTTTTGGTCTTCGATTTGCCTCGTTTGTATTACTTGCATTGTTACTTTTTCTTCCTTTAAAGTAACTGGTTTGGTTTTGCTAATGAAATTTTAGTTTGCATTGTTGGATGGTTGGCTCGGGTTCAATGTGTTGATGAAATTTATAGTTTTCCTGAGAATTGGAAAGTATGGTGTGAGCTGGATTATGTCATGGAAAAATGTTGGTCTTGTTTCTTTAGATACACTATGTTATACTTGTTGACTTATTGTCTTCGGCTGATTCATTTTGCACGGTTTTTTTTTTTTTTTTTTTTTTTTTTTTTTTTTTGCTTTACTTTTTTTCAGTGCTTCTGAAAGGAATCTGAAAAACGAAAGAGGTGGAGCCTCGCATCCAGTTGAGAAGGACCGCAAGGAATCCTTTGTGAGACTGAAATTTTATTTGACGTTTAAACTTTCAAATCGTATTATTCGTCTGAACAAACAATTATTGCATTACAGTTGTTCAGTATAGTCGTTTTGTACCTTGATTTTGAATTTGACTGGGAAGACAATTCACTGGATTTACCATGATTTGAACAGGTTTCGCCACCTTCTGTGAGTGCTTCTCGCTTACGGAGTCCTTCGCATGACAATCTCTCTTCTGTAAACAATAATACATTTTCAAATCATAGAGCAAACCTAGAAAAAGATGTAAGCTCTTCTCTCCTATTTTTCCGTATATCTGGACCTGTAGGTTCTTAACCTTATTTTCAACCATTCTATCTGGTTGTGTAATCTGATTTTTTTTTTCCTCTTTTAGTCAATACGCATAACAAGTTCAAATTGAGAAGTGGGGAAAAAGGAATAAAGGGGTCAAAGCCAATCCACTGGATGTAGAGCTCGGGAGCCATCTTTAAGACGGCGAAAAAAAATCATTATGGAACTTATTGAAAAAAAAAATTATTTCTAGAATAAATTTAGCATAATTTTTTCAGTTCAAAGGGAAAAAAAAAAAAAAAACTATCGAAGTCCTTTGTTGTGGAATTACATACGCAAGTAGGTTTTTGGAATCATCTTGTGTCCAAGAATATACAACGGAAAACGAACGCTATAAGTGCGTATATGAAGATAGACAAAGTTTGAGTCCCGCATTCTAATGATTTGCAGGTTGAGCAACTACAGTTACGCCTACAACAGGAGAGGTCTATCCGCATTTTGCTTGAGAGGGCGATGGGTCGAGCCTCGAGCACTCTATCTCCTGGACACAGGCACTTTACTGCCCAGGTAATTTGACGTTAATGACTTATGTTCAGGTGGCTTTTCAAGATTTATTCAGTAGGTTGCTTTCCTTTAGCTTTTTAACTTCAAATGTGACTAGTGATCATGTCAAGGATTCATATAACTTGGATGATATCCAAACTGCGTTATGAGCAATCCTGATGATCTCTGTAAAAGATATCATACATGAACCTGGCCGCTTTCTAAATTCTAAAAACTTTCCTTATTATACCATAAATTGTTTCGTAACTCCCTCCTCGGCTTAACTACTTTAAAGATGCAACTCAATTTTATGCCTCTACCTAACACATTAAGCTTTCAGGATGATTTTGCGTTTAACATATTAGGAATTCTATACCAAATGATCAGAAATTTTATAATTGCTCTGTCCATCTTCTAATCTATTAAATTATGAATTAGTATAAGATTTTATTGGTCCTGTGCTTTGCGTACAGTTTAAAATATAAAGTTCAGTCACGGCGTGTACAGATAAAACATTTCTTGGTCATGATCTTCTACTTAACTGGTCTAACTTTCGGGAGACCAAGGTATGCAGTTTTTCTGTATGTTATATCCTTTGAGAAATCTGACGCGCAGCTTATATACTTATGTTCAATGGATAGAATTTCTGTGAAATGAGCCTCGTCGAAGGGTTATTTATAAGAATACTTTGAGTGGGTTGACTTCTTCTCCCCAATACTTCCACTCACAAAATAGATGAGAGAAATTGGTTCTCGTATAAAGGATCATAGTTAGATAACTAAAATGGAATCAGTGGACTATTCACTTTCACTTAATGGGTATTTTTAAATTTATTTTTTACTTTTTGATATGACTCATCTAACACATATCTACAAGTGTATGTTTAACGGAATATAAATAACTATTTTTCCATTTTCCCTCCTTTTCCTTAGACAAAAGACTTGATTGCTGAAATTGAGTTACTTGAAGAAGAGGTTACAAGCCGAGAGCAGCAAGTACTTTCCCTTTACAGAAGTATTTTTGAGCAGTGTGTTAGCCGGCCACCTTCTGAACAAAGTTCTGCTGTTGCTTCACCTGCTCATATAAGGCAAGGATCTAGGAAGCATCCGAGTATAATTTCAAGTGCATTCTGTTCATCAAAAAAATTCCCTCTACGACCACTCCAAGCTCTAGTTTCCAGCAACGACTTGAGGAATAGAATCTTTGGATCTAATCACACTCCTTTATCACGTGGTAAAGACAACAATTATTTTAAAAAGACTAGTTCTGATTCCATCAAGGTATGATACGTTGATATTGATTTTCAGTTATTCATATGCACTTTGATTGTTGTCTTTGCTTTTGCCATTAATAATATGCCATTTGTCTCAAATGTAATTTCTTTTCTTGTTAAAAGATGTTTGGTGCAAGTAGCAATGTTTACTGAACCAGAAAGTACACCGATACGGCGTTCAGAGTTATCGGTTTGTTTGGCATTGAATAATGATCAAACTGAAATTTTAAAATCAATATTTTGAAGAGAAAACTGTTTAAGAATGTGTTTTTATTCTCTTTCAGTTTTCTTTGCCTTATTTTCATGGTTTCAGTTGCTGTATAGTATTTTTAAATTGTCACATACCTTGAAAATGGTTATTTCTTTGTTTTTTTTTTTATCATCCATATTGAACTTTATCTCTTATTGGAAAACATAATTTTTTTCTTAATCTATGTTTAAAAATTAATTCTAAGATCACCTTTTACATCTATAAAGTGTTTACGATTTGGTAATGTTAAGATATGGCATTATTTAGAAGTATAACATATTTAAAACTATTATTGTAAAGTACAAGTGGTTATTGCTCTAGTCTCTTATTAGGAGTTGAATTTATACAGTAGAAGCTCAATTCTGGATGACAAAAGGGATTGATATGTTTCCAGCTTTCTAGGTCACCTCCACTGGCATAGCTCGTTAATTAAATGCCAGAATTGGCATCAAGGTTATGTGGCATATTCATAAGGTCCCACGACATCTCTGCTGGGACATGTACTGGCCTGGTTCTCTAATTTATTGCCAGAACTGAGTCATTTAGTCCATTTCATACTGGTTTATGTAAAAAAACTGTTTTCAGTAGAGAATTGAATTCACGTACTGGTCCAATCCCAATGTCCAGTTCTAATGACCCCGAATTTAGAAACCTGAAGGAATCAGCCATTTCTTTACACTTTATAAGTTTGGTATGTTTGGTTATATGATTATAAACCCAATGTTTTAGTAACCAAAGCACTACAGTACATTTTGCCCAATCAAATCCCGAACGAAGAAGTCTAACCTAAGGAAAAATAATTCCCATGTGGATTCATGCATTCAAATTATTTTGTACTGAACATTCTCATTTAAATCGTTTAAATCATTTGTCAGGCACAGGAAAAGTTTTCTTCAATTGAGAAAACTACAATTTTTCGTACTTTGAAAGACCATCTGTATCAGTGTCCAAGCAAGCTATCTGAGGAAATGGTGAGATGCATGGCCACTGTATATTGCTGGCTTCGTAGTGCAACCTCTGTAAATGATGAAAATGGTAGATCGCCATTATTGTCAAGGTCATCCACTAATGCTATACAGCCTCGACATGGTATTGGAGACGATCGTGACTGGTCTTGCAAATCATCAGTTGAAATTTCATGGATATCTACTCACAAACGTCATTCTTCTCACGCTTCTTATGCCATCAGTAATTACAGGTTGATTCCATAAGTATGACAATTTCAATTGAAATATAAAATGGCAGTAAATAATTTTAAGGCCGTTATGAACCTTCAACTTATTTCCTTGCTTGGAAATTCATGAATTAGGCGTTCTTAGATAATTATAGCAGGAGTTATTAACAATTAACATATCTTTATTGGGAATCTGGGATGTGTGTACATTTTTAAAACACGATTAATTAGGTACCTTAGTTGTTTATTTATACTATAATACTATGTTCTTGCACTGAATTTCTTATTGAATTGGTGATGTGACTTGTTTTTTCCCCTCCCCGTTTATATTCAGAGTTCTAGTTGAACAACTAGAAAAAGTCAAACTCAGTCAACTGGATGGCGATGCACAAATTGCGTTTTGGATCAATGTGCACAATGCGCTTGTTATGCATGTAATATTCATATGACGAAACAATGTTTTTTGTTTAAAAATATTTCAAGCTTACGTAACTTTTATTCTGGAAGTCAGCATGCATAACTCTGATCTCCTGTTGTCAGGCATATTTAGCATACGGAATTCCCCAGGGCTCTCTCAGGAGGCTAGCCTTGTTTCACAAGGTAGCTCACTTTTTTTATTTAATTTTATTTGTTGTTCAGTTAGAAGCACGTTGTATTTATGAGTTCAGGGAGAATATTTTTCAGAGAGCATCGTTAACGAAGATTTGGAAGGTTTGTGTTTTCTTCAAATTATTCTTCTAGCGAAGCTCAGGCCAGTAACAACCAAATAACTTGTTTATTTCTCATCACCAATTTGGGAAATCAAAATAAGTAGAAAGTCTTTAATTGCGTTCAAAATAGCATTGGTATATGAATTTTGTTCGCTGACAATGACAACATATTCTTTTGATTTACTATAAATCATACTCGTTGTCAATTGATGAGTACAATTGTATAGTGCAGGCTGCTTACAACATTGGCGGTCATATCGTAAGTGCAAATGCCATAGAACAAATGATATTTTGCTTCCGGACGCCTAGGATTGGACGGGTACTCTCCTTAACGCCATCTTTGAATTTAAAAAGCTCTTAATATATATTATTTTGGTATGTTTAAGGATTAATCCTGTCAAACGTGTCCGACTATTAAACCTCCTCCCTATCCAGTAGAGGTTTACAAATCATTGACTCTTTGTAAGATTTGCATCCGCTGCCTCCAGTCCTATGTTATTTTAGAAAGGCATCAATGTTTTTAATTTTGAATCTCTGTGGCATCTAAATTGGTAAGCACAGCTATGATTCAATAGTCAACCATGTCCTTGTAAACTTGTCTAGATTTTTCTTTTTCACTGGAATGAGAATAATGCAAGACATTAATCAACTTCATTCTTTTTCGCAAGCATGATATGCTTAGGCAGTTTTTTAACCTTTATATTGTTTTGTTATGTTGAAAGTTTTATATTAATTATAAATAAGACAGTTTCATAGTATATAAATAGGTACAAACCTCTTCTTAGAAGTTGGTGTTGTGGGGTTGACTTGGACTTAAAATCATTTCTTAACACTTATTTTCCAAAAGCAAATTTTAAAATAAAATTTTCTAACACCTAAATTGACTCCTAGTTAGGACAAAATAAAAATTTTCACGCAATTATTCTTTTTTGTCTGTTGTTTTATCAATTACAGTGGCTTGAAAGCATTGTGTCTGCTGCCCTGAGGAAGAAAAGTGGTGAAGAAAGACAACTTCTCAGTTCCAAATTGTGTCTTACTAAATCCCAACCCCTTGTCTGCTTTGCCCTTTGTACTGGCGCTTTGTCAGATCCTGTGGTAATTTTTCTCTGCTAACTAATTGAACTTCTAGTTTTTGGCTTATGAAGAATGTAATTGATCATCTTCTACACTAATGATGCAGGACTCTGATAGTAGTTTCACTCTTCATCTATAATACTACTTGCACTCTCTGTTACCCTGATTTTAAAGAGTTGATTAAGAATTTTATATTTAAAAATTACAATGTTGCAGTTAAAGGTTTATTCAGCAACAAATATAAGTGAAGAACTAAATATTGCCAAGAGGGAGTTTCTCCAAGCAAATGTAATTGTGAAAAGGTCAAGAAAAGTATTTCTGCCAAAATTGTTGGAAAGATTTTCTAGAGAAGCATCAATAAGCATAGATGATCTGTTTGGATGGGTCATGGAGAGTGTTGACAAGAAGCTGCGTGATTCAATGCAGAAGTGCCTTGATCCTAAATCCATCAAAAAGCCATCTCAGATAATAGAATGGTTACCTTTTAGTTCAAGGTTTCGGTACGTGTTCTCCAAGGATGTCATAGACAAGCCTTGGTGGGTATGACAACTAACTGCTTTTTAAAGATTATTATTGTATGATTAGTGGAGCCTAATTGGTTTGACAGAGTGAGAAATTTCACCTTAGGTGCTTGAAATTTTGTGCACACTCTTAGATACCGTTTTCTTACAAGAATATTGTAAATTCTGATAGAATTACTCGAATACTTTCTAACAGGTGTACAACTTCTAAACACTAATCATAATAATCGTTTTAAACAAAATTTACAATGATTCTGTTGTATCATGGTTATTGGCAAGGTGAGAACTCTCTTATTTTTACACAGGCATGTCTAAAAGATATATTTATACTTCTATTAAAAAACAATACATATATTTCACGTGTTTGTTAGATGCAAATATTAATGGATCTCACGTGTTTGTTAGAGGCAAAACAAACGTGTTAGAAATCAGACACAACAAAAATAAACAACGTAGAAGCACGAACACAGCACAAATTTAACTTGAAATACTGTGACGAAAAGAAAAAAAGGGAGATGGATGAAATGTAATTCGTTATATCAAAAATTGGTATAAGAAAGATACAAATATATCACTATAGCATTATTATATTTGTTAATAAAATATTCAATAAAGTCTAATAAGATTGGTAGGTATGTGGTAAGATGTTTAAATCTTTATAATGAAGAAAACTTTGTACTCTCACTTGGTAGCTTTTAACCCAGTGTTTTGTTTTGGGTAATTTCCTGATAAAGACGATGCATTTGAAAGAAAGTGCAAAAAATAGAAGTAGAATAGGGAAAACTAAACAAATATTAAAATAATAATAATGAGTATTATAAATAATAATAATAATGAGTAGAATAAAAACATTAAAATAATAAATAAATTTAAATCATCTCGTATTTTATTAATATATATGTTTATACTATAATAAAATAAGAATATTAAAATTAAAATAGTAAAAAAATTAGAATAATTACTCTAAATTTTGATATTTTCTAAAATAATTTATTTTAATATATTGCTTTTTGAATTTTTTTTTTGAATTTTTTTATAATACATTTTAAAGTCACATACAACAACAGACCATCTTTTTGACCAAGGGGAGTCACGACTCCTCATAATTTTTAATTTGAATTTTTATATATATTTATACGTATTTTTTAAATTCATATTTATATATTACATTTATTAAATTATATATATATATATATATATATATATATAATTTATATATTTAAAAATAAAATAAAAATTAATTTGATGGACCTTGAATAATAAAGAATTAAAATTTTGTGTATGGTCATAATTTTTTTTACAGTAAACCATTAATAAACTGTATAAATAAAAAGAAAGACATATTAAGAAATGAAGATTGGAGAACAGAGATATTGAATAACGCATACTCACAAGATCTCTGGAATCAGTATCGTATTATGATCTATGTAAGGTTAGATTTATGGTTCTCTCATTATAATATTTCTCTTAAATTAAGTTTTCCTTAAATTAGTATGAAAATTAACTTGACTTTAGGGATTTTTTTATGAGATTGACATGAATCCTAATTATACTTTTCTCAAATTAGTATAAACTTACATTATAAAATGTTGGAATTTTATGTTTTCACCACATACAATGAATTGGTTGAATAATCTTGAATTGGAATATAAATTAGAATACCCATTTTTACGTGAATTCAATCAATTAGAAAGATTAAAAATTGAAAAGTGTGAATTGCGGAATAAAAATTATTTAAATAAAAAAATAAAAAGTTTTTTAATTAATAAATTATATATAAAAAATTTAAATTGACACTCATAGATTTTTTGTCCAAATTCCGCCACTGATCACATAGATTATGGAAAAATGTATTCCCATTGTGAAAAAAACTAATCCATAATATACTTTCAGGGTGATAATGCATAACCCAAATTTTTGTTTTCATTCCTCTTTTAATTCAAACAAATTTAAATTAAATAATTTGTGAGAGAGAAGAAAATGTGAAAGATAAGATAAAGAGTGAAATTGTTTAGTTGAAGTTTAAGGAAAATGAATGGAAAATGTAAATAATCGTGTGTTTGGTTTGAAAAAATAGTGAGAGAAATGGAAAGAGAGGGATAATGTGATAAATAAATTATAAATTTGGTCTTATATTTATTTTTGTTCTGAAAAAATAAAAAAATTGGATTGAGCATGGAACCAATGACCACTGGAGATCAAAGTTATGCATAGTGGATAAAGGAAAAATAGTAAGCCATTATGCAAGAAAATTGAGGTTTTTTATCATTATGGTGTAGTTTGTAACGTCCCAATTTAGTTGAATAATTCAAATAAATAGAACACCGCATGTTTATAGTATAAAATAGGGCACCGACATAAAGTATATTACAATTAACCTTTTTCAGTTATCCCACATTATACTGGAATGGAAACCCAAAGACACAGCACAATGCCCTGAATAAAATCTAAACACAAATTATATTAAATTGGAAATTTGCTCAAAGAGCAAGAAACTACAAGATAATAGTACACAAGAAGAAAGACTCAACAATGAGCAATAAAGGATTTAGGAAGCCTAACTACATCGCAGCCTCCCGCCAACATCACGATCACCAAGAGTCTCCACATCTGCTCCCACCAATGATTTAGTGATCATCGCAAAAGGAAAAAGCCAAAGAAGAGAACAGACACAAAGAGAAAGGTAAGCTAGAGTGAAATATTTAACATGTTATTGAGCAAGTAGATTATAAAACAGGTTGTAGACAAGCAAAGCAATAATCACCCAAAACATGTGAAAACAAACAATTAAAGGACTCTCTAACTCAATATCTGGATCATACTATTGATATAGAATTCTAAAGAAAGTATGCACATGTGCTGGTTTCTAAACTCTGCAGAGTCTAGATGCAAAGGGTTATCACCCAACCACACACAGGGTTAATCCTCTAATGTCTTGGGCCCAATATGTCCCAAGACTAGGACCTCATGCCACTCTCACCACATAAATCATTCTGCTCTATGTGAGCATGAACGATTATTAGAGTTCAGGATACCTTCCTTTATCTAGACATCTTCTATATCAAGGTATACACTAACCCATCACCAAGATTTTCCCTTGAAACTTTTTTACCAATAATTTCCACATGTCATCTCAATCATTCAAGTCTCATGTCAATCCATCACCAACCAAACAAGTCATGTTTTCCATTTCATACTCAACATAATAAGATTTCATTTAATCTCATACTTTATAAATGCATACCATGACATATATATATCACAAAATAATATTCATCCCAAATAAGTGAGTGTCAACATTTAAGTACCTGCAATTCCATTAAATCAAGCACAACACACAACCATAATGCTTACACCATAATTCTTATACCAAAATTCCTAAGAAAATTTATTATCACAAAACCAAAATCGTTGCAGTAATGCGTGACACATTTCTCAAGCTACAAACATCTAATCGACGATCCAACCGGTCAAACCACAAAATAGCATGTTATGAACCACATGTCCAAATTTGAGCTCAATCCAACGGTTAATGAGTCGAGAAAGTCAATTTTACTAAAACTGCGCATATAAGAAAAAGACATAGTTGCCCAGCGACAAGGCACTCGCCCAACGACCACTCGACGCTTCCAGAATACGAAAAATAACGTCAAATATCACAGTTTCATGAATATTTGAACCCCCTAACTTGGAAATACACAAAAAATTAACGTTTTCCCCAATCTTGTCTCATATTCCACAAAACATTAATCAAACTCGGCCAAACGAAACAGGAACAAGCAAAACAACTTAAAAAAAAGTGAAACCCTAGCTTCCCTTACCTGAGAAAAAGAGGGCTAAAGGAAACGAGAGCCCTAACAGCAGCTCACACAACACCACGATAGATTAAGAAGCTGTAACGTATATGGGGTACACGAAAAAAAAAAACTATTAGAGCAAGCCCAAGTTGGACGACCAACACTACTAAGCAGAAAATGAAGGGGACAAATACAAAGCTCAAGTGTTTTACTTACTTGGAGAGGACTTTAGACTAGCTCCGAAGAACACTCTAGTTGTGTCCTAGTAGAGCTGCTGCTCAAAAGTTGGAGGAGGGAGGGGGACTATTTTCTGTAAAATTAGACAAAATGAAGAGTGAGGGACTGTGAGGGGGTTTTGGGGTCCAAAGTGGGCTGGTCTTGGGCCATCGAAAAGGCCAGGCCCAACCCCTACTTAAGACAGAGTGTGAAATAAAAAAAGGGGTCTTACATAGTTATACTTGATAATTATTGAAATGGACAAATTTTCAAAAAATTATCAATTTGGGGAAGTCATATAAGATTTATACAATTTTAAAAAACAAGTCTTATGACACCAGTACGCCTTTATTAAGTCATACACAACAAATCTGACTTCAGCCTGATATTAATTTTAACATAGCAGAGTATTTTATTGTTTATTACAAAAATAAAGTCATGTGTAAATCAGATGACTTGGGATAGGAAGTCGTAATTTTCATTGACATTTTTTTATATAAACCGTGGTTGTGGTATACGACTCCTTTGAAATAAAGTATACAACTTCAATGTTTTATATATTTTTATTTTTTAGTTAAAATAATAGATTTAGTTTTTATTGTGACTTATGCCTAATTTTTTTATACTTAATAAGTTATATTAAAATAATATAAAATAAATAATGAAAGATATATCATTAAAAATTATAAAAAAATATTATTTGAAAAAAAGAAAAAATATTATTAGAGAAAATAATAAAATATATTATAAACGATCATTTCTCAACTTATTGTAGAACTTTAAAATTATTATGATCATTTATAATATATTTTAACATTTTCTCTTTAATATTTCTTTCTTTTTCTCTAATAATATTTTCCTTCTTTCTTCAATTTTTAGTAAAATGTCTTCCACTATTTATTTTGTTATTTTAATACAATTTATTAAATATAAAAAAATAGACATCAGTTATAAAAAAATTAAATTTATCATTTTAACTAAAAAATAAAAATAAAAAATATTGAAGTTGTAGACTTCATTCTGAATAAGTCGTACTTGATAATCTCAATTTATATGTTCAAGGACTCGTTGAATTGTAACTTTCTGTCCGAGTCGTCCAATTTACATACAATTTTATTTTTTTAATAAAAATAAAATATTTCGCTCTATTAATATTAATTAATATTAATATAAAACTGAAATCATATGTATTGTGACTTGATAAAATCATATTTGTGACATACAATTTGTTATTTTCAAATTGTATAAGTCTGATACCCTTTTTTCGTATTGATAATTTTTTTTAAAATTATCCATTTTAATAATTATCAAATATAAATTATACGATAAGGGTAAAAAAACGGAAAATTGAACTCAAATGTATATGTTAGTTGATAATGCATATGCATAATCGATTATTAAATACAAACGTAAGCGTATGTGGGAACCAAACTCCAAAGTGTACTAACTTTTCTGGATCATATCTATCTATGATCACCCAACAGCTAAGGTAGGGACCACCACCATTTACTGCATATCCATTTTTCTCCCCAATTTAGCTTCAAGTTGACTTTTACGAGAAATAAAAAAGAGCAAAAACTGAGTCAGATTATAGAGTCTGCAACTTTTATTACTTTACATAATTGTTTTTTTTTCTTTGGTTATTGTAACATACATAACCAGCAACAACCTCGAGTAACATTTCTTCCCCTTGGAGAAGATCAAATCTAGTTATCATTGATAATGGATAAGTATTTTGAGCAGATTTAGTTGAAGATACGAAATAAATATGATATGAGTTTAACTTTTTTATTTTTATATAATTTAAAGTTTAAGATTTAGGTTGTGGTTGTATATTGAGATTGATTTGGAATAGAATGTGAAGATGAATGTGTGTGGATGAATATGTGTATTTTTATGTAGATTTAAAAGATAAAATGAGTGGATTTAGAGATAAATTTTATGAAAGTTAATAAATGATTTAAGTAGTGTGATACATAAAATAACAAAATTGTAATAGATAAAATTTAAAATTTACTAAAATAACTTTTATAGTAAAAATGTAAAATAATTATTGAATTACTTAAAAATATTAAATTTTAAAAATTATTATTTAATAAATTTTAATAAAAAATTAATTATTATTATTTTATAATAAAAAACTATTATTAATAATTAATATTATTGTTATTAATTATTATATATATTATTTTTATAATTTGTTATAATATTTAATTACTATTATTATTTATTATCACTGCTAATTACTCTGGCATCTCATCTAATAAATAAAGTATCACAAAATTATAATAATATAGAGCAACAACAAGAAGTACATAAGAATCAACTATTACATGTATCCAAAATATACTGAACTAGAAGGACAAATCAAAGGCACAGAACAATGTCATAAATGTTATTCATAAAGTAAAATAGTCAAGCAAAAAGGACTGCTCAACTGAGTCAGGAAATTACAAAATAAACAGTTCATCAAAAGATCAATAATTAATACGTTTAAACTAGATAACAACATCACTACCATCTGAACGATCTCCAAATCAACACCATTTGAGCAATCTCCAAGAATCTCACATCTACTCACACCAACATCGGTGATCATTGCAAAAAAGAAAACCAAACAAAAAAAACAGAAACAAAGAGAAAAAGGATAAGCTAGTAAAACATAATTTTTAACATATAAATGAGCAAGCAATTCATTAAACAAATTATAAACAAACTAGGGATGGCAACGGGGCGGGGCGGGGACGGGTTTCGCTATCCCATACCCATCCCCGCATAAAAAATTCATCCCCATCCCATACCCAAACCCAACGGGTATCAAACTTTTGTCCCATCCCCATCCCCACCGGGTAACGGGTATAATCTCGTACCCATACCCGTACCCGTGTTCTAACTATTTCAATATTAATTTTTATAAAAGAAAAAAAATTATGGTAAAGAAAACATAATATTATCAAATATTCAATATTAGGAGGATGATTGTTTCTTCCACATCAAATACTTTGAAATAAATTATAATTGTCTACATTTTTAGATTAGAATACCGAATAAAATTTCATGAGAACCAAAACATTTATTAAATTTGCAAACTGCAACATTGATGAAACTTAGTTGATAAAATTAAAAAATATTTCAAAAAAATATAAAAGGAAAACAAATATTCAAATTAAAATATATTTTAAATGTTTGTTTACTTCAATTTTTTAAATTCTAATGAATCTCTTTTTTATACACTAATAAAAGTTATAATACATCACTTGATCAAAATGACACAAAGAACAAATAATAAACATAATAATAAAATTTTGACATAGATTTTGTATCTTT
>Ga0214544_1000790_pt1 | contig 61282 bp, 33 predicted proteins | sample CNSS3metaG_FD_160074 | JGI IMG/M metagenome (GOLD analysis project Ga0214544, IMG submission 160074) | Root nodule microbial communities from cowpea collected in UCLA plant growth center, Los Angeles, California, USA - CNSS3 | ecosystem: Host-associated > Plants > Roots > Nodule | place: USA... | reverse complement strand
ATATATATATATATATATATATATTCTTTAAATAAAGTTTAGGTTTGAGTTTTAGGACGGAAACTATAAACTAAGAGAATTTTATTAAAAAATAAATAAAATATTTGATTAAAAAGTAATATGCTCCTCATATATAACTTAATAACATAAAATTAAAAAAAAAACATTTTTCTTCATGTTTGTTCTGAAAGTTTAAGAAAAGAATGAAATATTCCGTTTTTCAAAGCTCCCAAACCTGATTTTGGGCCCAACCGTTAACGTTTTGTGCACTGGTCAAATAAACAAAACACTCTCATTCTTAATACATTACATGTGCAAAATGATAAATTATAGTCAATTATTTTGTCCCTGAAAGCTACTGAGAATAGAAGTGAGAACACCCATCATCTTTTCTTTTTTTGGTAACAGAGGAATAAAAATTAAATACTATTGGGTGACTTATAAATTGATATTTTACTAATTTATAGTTTTCTTTTTGAGAATTTTATTTTGTATACTTTTAGTTTATGAATCAACTTCAGTTCCAATATTAAATTAGTAGTGAAATAATCAATAGAAATGTTATAGTTTTAATATGATAAATCCAATAATTTGGTTTTCCTTAATAACATATGAGATTGTTTGTGTAGTTAGTTGATGAGATAATAGAATGATATATAGGTTTTCAAATATATATTTTAGTTGGATTTCAAAATTTATTTCATGTCTTGAAGACAATATGGTTGTCTTTGGTTACGTTGGTGTTTAGAGGAGCAATTAAGTTTTGATGGAGAGGTACTACTCACTTGATGATAGAGGTTAAAGAGAGTTAGTAATGGATTTGGAATATTTAAGTTGAGATTTTTCAAAAAGTATATTTTAGAAAGTGACAATATACATAAGAAGTTGAGTTCATGAGTTTGGAGAAAAGGAATATGATGATGAGTGTTTATGCCTCCAGGTTTGAACACTTAATTACATTCTACTCCCAATATACTTCTAAAGCTTTTGATAAAAGTTTAAGGACATTTGAAGGCATCATTTGAAAAGGACTGAAAATGCTATGTACATCAAGAAGTTTCTAACCTAGGTGAAAGAGGGTAAAGATGGTGACGACGACCCTAATTTTTTGTTACATCACTAATCTCACACACATGCAAATAAAATATATAGATATACGTATATTTGAAATCCTCTTATAAATAAAAATTTTAAAAAATATTTATATATAATATATATATATATAAACATTATATATATATATATATATATATATATATATATATATATATATATAATCATCTTTATTATTAAACTCTTCTCAATTCATCAATGTTCAATATTTTTATTTGCACTATCTTTTATTCATGTGTAACACATGATCAAAACTATAACTATAATAGACAAAGTAAACTAGTATATTTTAATAAAACATAATTTCAAATAAAAAACAAATAAGGACTTCACATCTCATTTATCCACCACACAAGATCATTCAACTAAAATAAATAAAATCGCCAATGACAATATATTCTACTTCTAGGAGACTTGTGCATTGAATCAAACTCAGATTCTATACATGTCATATGACATCTTAGTGGATTATGGTCATGCCTTGGCTCTACTTTGTTGGCACAAGCAAACTTGAAGCAAATATTTGATAAAGCCAAGTGCATGAAGATCACATGTGTTTGATGAAGATCTGCTTGAAGATTATGTTTCAATAGTATTAAATCTGTAATTGATGTGTTAAATGTAATGATTACATGTTATATCATGTTGGTAGGCTATATGACATATGTTAAATGTCTTGTTAGTCTTAGTGTGTCCTTTTTAATTTGTTAAAATGGGTTTTAACAAGTTAAAAGGCTTGTATATAATTTCTAGTATGAATGTATTCCATCAGTTGAATTGTTTTTCAATCAATTTATTTCACTTAAGTTAAGTGAAATCAACTAATTGTACAAAAAATTCAACTAATTGATTTCACTTAAACCAGACTGTATAAATTGTGTTTTCGAGGGTAGGGGTACAATTATGAGTTTTTGAGCACGAAAAATTTTCATTCATCACTAGAAAACTCTCTCTCTCTCTCTCTCTACATTACATAGCTACGACGTATTGATTGATCTTGGAGGCGTTTTGGCTTGGGATTAGCTTGAAGAACTCGTGTATGGTTGGCTAGGGAGAGCCACCATCAGGTTTGGTAGTTCTTGTGCCTCTGGTTGTTTACCTGATGTGATTTCAGGTCTGTGAGTCTGATTCTTGTAGGGTGTTAGGCTAGATTTTTGTGTGAGTCAAAAATCTTGTGTGTTTCTTTGTTCAAAAGTGTAATCTTAGTGTGTGATTTGTAAAACTTTTGAATATAGTGGAAACCAGGCTCATGTTGTCCTCGTAAATTGGATGTAGCTTTGTAATTGAGTGAACCAGTATAAAAACAATTGTGTCATTCTCTTCTCTTCATCTCTCTCACTTTAAATCACTTTAAAAACTTAAGAAAACCAAGTAATTCATTCTTTGTTGTACTTTAATGTGTTTTTGTGTAATCTGATGTTGCATACCTGTTAGAAATATTAATTGGAACAAGTCTTTGAAAAAGTTTTTTGTTTGAGTTAAATCTGCAAATTTTGCATTCTACGTAAATTCCTAGGATTTTAGCTGATTGATTTGAAATTTTAATCAACTATGTCATAAGCTCAAGAACAAATTAGTCAGCTGTTTTATTTTTTGACCGATTAAAAGTATACTGTTCTGCAACTTTTGCATTCGAATTTCACAGTCTATTTGATTCAATCAAAAGAGGTTTTAGGCTTTTAAAAAAGTTTTAAACAACCAATTCAACCCCCTTTCTGTGCTTAAATTCACCATTTCAAACTAATAATTGGTATCTATAGCAAGGTTCTTGAAAGTTATTCAAGTTTGATAAAAAAAATCTTTTAAAATGGCAAAAAATAAACTCCATTTTGATGAATATGCCTCTATTCATAGGCCACCTATATTTAGTGGCATAAACTACCAGTTTTGGAAAATAAGAATGCAAATTTTCATTGAATCGACAATAGTCGAAATTCGGCGAAGTTGACCTAGGTTGAATGTCGGTTGAGTCAATCCTAATTGAAAATGGGCTAGTCGGTCGTGGCTGAAGGTCAATCGAGTTCGCTCCAAGCGAAGGTCGACTGAGTTAATCCCAGGAAAAGGTCGGTCGAGTCGACCTTGACAATAGCTTGGGACGAGTCAACCAAGTCTTAAGGTCAAGCGAAGTCGACTTGAGCCGAGGGGTCAGGCTGAGTAGACCTAAGCTGAAGGGTCAAGTTGAGTCAATCTAACCCATATCTAATGGACCTAGTAGTGAGGTATATTAGATTGATCTAATTGAATTTAATGTCATTGACAAAGTGAATTAAATATACATTTATTCTAATTTAGATAAAAAAAATCCAAATTTAGTTGATCTAGTTAAAATGGATCTGAATTTTAGGTAGATCCATTTTAACGGATCTAGATTTTAATCCAAAGACATTTTAACTAGGTAGAGTAAATTTGGATTATAGATCCAATCCATTTTATTGGATCTAGACTAGATATTGAAAAATCTAATCCATACCCACCGTTACTTAAGACTCACAAAGACAAATATGATAAGGAATTTCAAATATTTTTCAATAATAATTTACAAGAGAGGGTTAGGTTCCCTTATATAGAGAGAGTTGCACGACCTAAAATATAGAAAAACAAACTCACATGTTTCTACAACAATTAGAAACTTAAATATAAACATAAGACTACTTGAACTAAAGTTAACTAAATTAATCTTATGTTTAACACTTAGTAAATTATAATTAATCTATTCACATGGGCAGTTCTTTGAAATTAGGGACAAACACATGGTAGTTCCTAAATTAGGGAAAAGTTAATGATTAAACTTCCAAGAAGCACATATGGTGTATGAAATGGCAAATAGTTATAACCATTGTAGTTAAAATTTAGAATTTACTCGTAAAATTGTAAGATCTTACAATTATACATAGTATTTATGATTTAGATCCCATGCATGGTCGTGATAAAGTAAAATTGTTAGGATCTTTAAATAAAATCGTAAAATTGTATGAATTGGGTGTTCCTTGTGATTTGGGTGCTCTGGATGTGCATGGTCTACAAGACTTTGGTGATACCTTAAAGGTCGGTTTGCTGGTGTTCCTTGAGTTGTGGCTCAGAACATATCCTTTGAGTTGTGGCTCGGGATAGGGGTTAAGCATGTGGCATTCCTTGAGTTGTGGCTCGGAATGGCATCTCTTGAGTTGTAACTTGAGATGGCGGATGAACATGAGAAACTCTGGAGTTGTGGCTCGGGTTGGCGAGTGTTACCGATGTGAGTGTGCAAGTTGTGGCTCGTATGGATGGGTCCAGATAGATTGCCCTCCTTAGTATGTGGCTGACAAGTTTGGTAGTCTTGGGACGTTATGAACTATGTTCGTATTGGGAACTCCACCTGGCGTTACAGAGTGTGGTATATAGCTAGTTTCTCGCACGTGTTTTACAAGTTATGGCTTGTAGGTGTGGCAGTAAGACATCTTGAGGTATTCGACTAAAGACGTAGACCATGGATGACATGGTGGTGGCCATGTGATATGGAATCAAAGGATAGTATTCCTTTGATATAATTGTGTTAATATATATGAATTATATATGTGTTTTATATTATTAGCTCACGCTATCTGCTTGTATTTGGTGATGATCGTGTACACGGTACACGGGAGCAGATGATGTTGCAGGTGGATCTGGTGAGGCATAAAGTCGAAGCGTGGGCTAGCCTGAGAAATTAATCTTCATAGTTTTTATGATTTTATGAATTTAAAGACTTGTAATAATTGGATTATTGAACTTAACTTTTGTATTTTGAGTTTTTATAAATTATGGATTTGAGTTGTTTTATGATGTAATAAAGTTTAAATTTTCTTGTGTTTTTGGGAAAGGCAATATAATAAATGATCTTGATATATTATTTCTATTTTATTTTAATTAAATCCGTAATATCTGATCGGGATGTTACACAAGAGGGCTAAAGAAACAACCCATTATGGTCTTTGAATAACAATTAACTCCTTGATTAATTAAAATTCGTTTTTGAACCATTAACCACAATTAATGAGCAATTAAGAGATAGAAATTGAGAGAGGAAGGGTGAGTTTGGGGTTGCATTTCGTGAAAGCTCTGGAGAGAGAGTTAGAGAGCAATCATTGTGTCCAGAAAGAGAGAGTGAGTGTTGTTCGTGAGTAGAGAAAAAAGGGAGGTCATTGTTGATCAAAGAGGAGCTCTAGACTCATCAATCTTAAACAAGGAATCCAAGTTAGGGGAGCTGGATCACGCTAATTTTATGTTTTGATTAATTGCATGATGTATTGCATAATTATGTATGATTTTGTCTTCCATTGTTTGAATTTCGTGTTTCTGGAAATTTTTCAGAAACCGCCTAGTGGGCCTTCAAAGTCGTCAGGCGACTCATGCCAATTTTAGTGTAATTTTAGGTTCCTACGAGGAACTGCCTAGCAGTGAGCTATGTGCTGCCAGGCGACGCAAGCTGTGCCACCCAATTTTCTAGGTTTTTGGCATGAACTGTCTGACGGTGATGAACACCCGCCAGGCGATGCCAGCAAGTTTGCTCGAATTTGATGTTTTTGGGGTTTTGGGTTGACCTTGAAAGGGGGAAAGGGTAGCTTTAATGTTATTTGAGTATTGGAGGCCTGTAGCCGTTGACTTACATTGTGCTTGGAAGTTAATTAGATGAAATCATATGAACATGTGGTTAGGGTTAGGGTTTGGGAAATTGGAAATTTTCAAGTTAGTGAGGATTGATGCGCGATTTGTATTGAGAACTTGTAGGCACACTTTCAAATTGATATTACCTAGTGTTGGAGGTACAATTAGCCACTGAATTACAAAAAGCAATAGAGGAATATGTTTTGGAAATTTTGGAGAGGGTTGCAGGTGTAACAGAATCTGGGATTTCCCAGAAATTGATGCACCGTCTAGCAGGATGCAATTTGCCGGTAGGCGACGGGTGTTAACCTTGTAGATTGGTGGTTGACTTGACAGGGGCATATTGAAGTGCGGTGTGGAAGCATATTGAGTAGTGAATATGATCATAAGGAGAAATATACAGTGTGATCATTGTGATATTGGGAAGGGACATTATGACTTATGAGATTAAGAGTGGGAAGCCATAGAAGATGTATAAGTATTGAGATGAATTGGACAATAAAATGACTAGATTCGCATCAGTAGTGATTTTAATTGAGTGAGATGTTGTATTTCTATCAATTGTAGAAAGCCTATTATTAACGTAAGATTGAATGTTGCTAAGCATTACCAATAACATGATTTAAATGAGGATTCCTTGATGTAGTAATTATGCTGGTGAGAAGGCACATAGGCATTCTTAATGTGCAAAGAAATGACAATTAAACTGGTTGAGTGCCACTAACTTGTGTTCAGCCTAGGGGGTTGCATTCTTAGGGGAAATTGAAGAATATCATATTTTTAAGTTGTGAATGATGACAGATATTTTATATATATATATATATATATATATATATATATATATATATATATATATATATATATATAAAGATTTAGCAACCTGGATGCATGATATTGTAGGACTAAAGTGTTGGAACTTGGTTAAGAGTGTGCAAAACCAGTAATATTTGTGTTAAGAGTGTAGCGCCTGGAGCTGGTGTTTGACCCGCCAGGCGATAACTACACTTAAGTGGCTCTAGAAGCGTGTGGTGCCTGGCGGTGAGGGTCGTCCTGCCAGGTGACACCTATAGACAGAGGTGCTTGGTGCGTGGCGGCACGTGTCTCCTGCCAGACGGTCTAGAAGCAAGTTTCGTCTGGCGGCTCTAGAGTAGTGCCAGGCAATAACGCAGAGGCTTGATATGTGTGGTCTATAAAACTTTAGTGATACCTTAAGGGTTGGCTTGCTGGATGTTCCTTGAGTTGTGTCTCAGAACGTGTCCCTTGAGTTGTGGCTTGGGATGGCGGATGAACACGAGGAACTCTTGAGTTGTGCTTCAAGTTGGCGAGTGTTGTCGGTGTGAGTGTCTGAGTTGTGGCTCATACGGATGGGTCCAGATAGTTTGCCCTCCTCAGTATTCAGCTGTCGAGTTTGGTAGTCTTGGGACGTTACAAACTATGTTCTTATTGGGAACTCCACCTAGCATTATGGAGTGTGGTCCGTAGCAAGTTTCCCGCACGTGTTCTACAAGTTGTGGCTTGTAAGTGTGGCAGCAAGACATCTTGAGGTATTCATCTAAAGACGTAGATCATGGATAACATGGTGGTGGCCATGTGGTATGGAATCAAAGGATAATATTCCTTTGGTGTGATTGTGTTAATATACTTGAAATGTATATATGATTGTTATATTGTAGCTCACCCTATCTACTTGTGTTTGACGATGATCGTGAATGCATTATATGTGAGCAGATGATGTTGCATGTGGATCTAATGAGGCATAAAGCCATACGGGGCTAGACTAGGGAAAAAGCTTTACTCGAGTTTTAGCATTTATGATTTTAAATAATCTTATAAAACTTTATGTTACCAGACTTGGAGATTGTAATTTGATTTTATATATGGTTTTTTTATCAATTACTATGTATTAACTAAGTTTTATTTTCCCGCGTTTTGGGAAATAGGCAACATAATAAATGAGGTTTAATTGTTATTTCTATTTTATTTTATTTAAATTTGTAATATCCGACCGAGATGTTACATACATTTTTTATTTATATATATATATATATATATATATATATATATATATATATATATATATATATTAAACATTGTGTATGTATTTTCTAAACATTTATAAGTTATTTAAATTTTAAAAGTAGATAGAATTGAAAAAAAATGATAAAATAATTTTTGTTATTGAAATAAAAAATATATTTTAAGTTAATAATTCTTTTATTATAGATAATTATTTAAATTTGAAAAATTAGTTACTAAAATAATAAAAAAAAGTATATTATTCTTTTATAGTAATGAATATTTATTTGAATTCAAAAAAGTAGTTATTAAAATAATGAAATTAAAAAATAGCTTTTATATGAATAACTACTTAAATTTAAAAAGTATTAAATAAGAAGATAAAATTAGAGAAAAAAAAAAGATACCGAAAAGGTGTATCTTTTTATATATAATTAATAATAACACATGTGGTGTTGCATGTGTCTAAATTTTTAAGTTTTAAGAGAAAAATATCGAAAGTAATAGTAAAAAATACATGAGTATTATTGTAGAAATTACAAATATGAAATTATGAAATCTATATATATATATATATATAATATTAAAATTAGTTATCATGTTATCATTCTATAATTTACAATTTTGTGAGTTTTTTTTATGTGACCGTAATCTCAAATTTAACTATTTAATTATAACTATCATTATACTTTAAAAGTGACATTATTAGAAACTTCTCATATAACCTTTTTAGATGCATGAATGGTCCATCATATGTCTCTTGACGACTTCGAAATGCATGAATGGCATATGTCTCTTTGGAGTCTTGGATGCTAGAATATTTCAAGAAAACTAAGAAATATCCATTATCTAATAATTTAAAAAATTAAGAGCTTTTATCTCTGTTTCTTATTCTATTTTTTTAAGTCCGTCCTATTACATTTTAGACCTTCTTAGAATCAATATAATAATAATAATAATAATAATAATAATAATTTTAATTAATATTATTTACATTGTATATTATTTTTATTTACATATATAACATCTAAATATACCTTGATTTACATTAAAAATTATTTTTAATCAATAATAATAATAATAATTTAAACTGAACTTATTTAAATATATTCAATTAAGGGTGGTGTGGTTATGTCCAGTCAAATAATCATTTTTTTATACTTTTTTTACAACAAAATCTAAAGTGATAAAATGGTAACCGAAACTTATCGATAAAATTCATCCTTTTAAACATCACTTCTTCTTGTAGTGGAAAGATGAAAAAAAAACATGAGACATGGTAGCTTGTACGGCCAGCTTCGTAAAAGTTTATATGGATTGAAACAATGAGACAATGGTACAAGAAGTTTAATAAATTTATGAAAAACTCGGGATTTCACATATGTGAAGAAGACCATTGTTGTTACGTGAAGAAATATGTTAACAACTATATCATTCTTGTCTTGTATGTTGACGACATGTTGATTGTTGGTACTAATATGACAGAAATTGACAAGTTGAAGAAACAATTGTCAGAAAATTTTGAAATGAAGGATCTTGGTCCATCCAAGTAAATTCTTGGTATGAGAATTTCCAGGGATAAATCTAAAGGTATTCTGAACTTATCTCAGGAAAAATATATAGAAAAATTGCTTAGTAGGTTTAATGTTGGAAATGCTAAAACCAGGAATACACCTTTGGGGACTCACTTAAAGTTCTCAAAAAAGTAATCTTCTAAGACAGAGGAAGAAGAAAGTCACATGTCTAAAGTGTCATATGCATCTGCAGTAGGGAGCTTGATGTATGTTATGGTTTGCACCAAACCTGATATAGCACATGCAGTGGGAGTTGATAACATGTTTCTATCAAATCCCGGAAAGGAGCATTGGGAAGGCGTGAAGTGGATATTGAGATATTTGAAGGGCATTTCAAAGATGCATTTGTCTTTTAGAAGAAGTAATTTCACTTTACAGGAATTTTCTGATACAGATTTGGGAGGTGATTTGGATGATAGAAAGAGCACGATAGGTTACATTTTTACGTTGGGTTGCACAGTTATCAGTTGGAAGTCCAAACTTCAAGGAAGAGTCTCTCTTTCAACCACTGAAGCTGAGTATGTAGTTATCTCAAAAGCAGCTAAGGAGATGATATGGTTGAAGAACCTTCTACAAGAATTAGGAAAACAACAAGATGACTCTTCGTTGTTTAGTGTCATTTGTCTTGCTAAAAATCCAATTCTTCATTTCAGATGCAAGCACATTGAATTGAAGTATCATTTTATCAGAAACTTGATAAATGATGGGGACTTGTTTTTGTTGAAGATTCCAGGTGCAGAGAATCCAGCTGATATGTTGACCAAGACTGTCACAACAACTAAGTTGAGGCTTTGCATTGCCTCAACTGGCCTTCGAGAAAATTAATGATGAAGGCACTACACTAAGTGGTAATGTAAATCAAACCCCAAGTGGGAGAATTGTTAGTATTATGGTACTTGATTTAGTCCCTTAGAATTGTGAGATGTGGTTCTCTATTTTACTATATAAGAGATCCTATGTAAAGTTTTGAGATACACCAGAAATAAAAATACTTCTTAGTGTAGTCGTAGACGTAGGCATACACATTATACGCCGAACCACGTTAAATTCTCTGTGTTTATTTTTCTCTCATTTATTCTTTTTTTTATTGTCTTGTTCCTAACAGTAAGGTTGTGACATCACATCCCTTTAAAGTCTTACATTCTTCACTTGCATGCGAATGGATTCCACATCCCAAACTCATTTGTTCATCCTTCAGTTGTACGTAAGGAATGTATTCCACACGCTATTCTAAAGCCATTTTCATTTTCAGCATCAAAGAGATGAAGGAATGGTGGAGATGATTATACTCATGCACTACAAGCATTAGGTATAATGCACATTTATGCTAATAGTCAATGGTAACCATTATATTAATCACTATATTCGAAAATTTCACAAACTGAATCACTTTAATTTCTTTCTACATTTTAATGAGTATTTATTCGACCAGTTTTCACACACATCCTATTGTGTAGATAGTCTATAATATATGAGTGCACGATCTTTAAATCAATAAATTGATTTTCATTTTTTTTAAAATATATAGAAATCATCTTTTCAACATTTCAATATTAGATTTTTTTGTAAAAAGAGTTATAGAACTTGATAAGGTAATCACAACTTTAATTAATTAAATTGAACTTTTAAAGAAGAGAAAACACTTTTTCACGACTTTATTTAATTTAAAAAATAGTAAACATATATTTAAATTATAGTTGTTTTCTCATAACAATTAGTTCTTACTTTATATAAACAAATTAAAGTCGTGAAATTTAATTCGTTTTTTTTTCATTTAATTAGAAAAACAAAGCTGTGAAATAAAAATTACATTAAGTTTAAAAAAAAATATTTTACAAAAGATTCAAATAGTGACCAATTGTAGTGACTAATAATTATCAGTAACTATAGTGACTAATTTAGATACCAATTTACAAAATTAAAAATTATTGGTTACTAAAATAGTCACTATTATGAATAAAAAATTATAATTGGTCACTAAATTGGTTTTTAAAATTAACTACCATGGTTTTCACTGTCAAAGAAAATTAGTCAATTAGCTACCTAAGTTTTAGCTATCAAAATGACTTAGTTACGAATTTGGTCTCTAATTAATTAGTGACCAATTTAGCAACCAATTATAATTTTTAATTTATAACAGTGACTATTTTAATAATTAATAATTTTCAATTTTATAAATTGATATCTAAATGGATTATTATATAGTGACTAACTATTTTTTATTTCTAAAATTGGTTTTTAATCGAGGATTTTTTAGTAGTGTTAAAACACTGACATATTCAATGAACATAAAAGAAAAATCATTTGTGTTTTTTTTTAATTAAGTTATGGTCAATGGAACGGAAACAAAACATAATTTGAAAGAGATCGTGGACAACAATTATTTGAAGCATTTAGAATAATAGAAAGAAGATAATATTTAATCAAAAAAAGTTTAATGTAAAAGAAATATTTTGTATTACACGGCTAGCTAAATGCGTATCTATGGATTAATAAAGAAAACAGAAAAAAAGTACACCAGTAGGGGTGATAGAACAGAACAGTGACAAAATACCAACTTGCATCCCTAATTACTTAATCTAAATTAGGCTGCTAGAATTTGCAATAACATATACATTCTTAGAACAAAAATGTTTGAGATTCGATTGATAATTATTTCAAGCCTAAGTGGTAATTATTTCAAGCCTAAGTGGTATAAGTTGACCGGTGGATTGTGCTGGAAAATAAAAATTAGGGTTAAATATGTTTTAGTCTCTTAACTTTCAGTAAAAATTAAAATTAGTCTTGTTTTGAAATTTTGAACGAATTTAGTCTTTTATGTTTAGAAATGTGTGGATTTAGTCTTTTCTAACTAAATTTTGTTAAGTTTATTTGACATTTCAAATGCATTTCTTAGTTAACATTGAAGCGAAAATGAAAATATGTCAAATGTTGTAAACAACTAAAATACTATCATAAAACACATTTGAAATGTTAAATAAACTTAACAAAATTTGATTTAAATAGTCAAATTCATGTATTTTGAAAGTCGAAAACTAAATTAGACCAAAATTTTAAAAAAAAATTATAATTTCAATTTTTACTATATAAATTAATGATGCATAAAAATATATTTAACCCTAAAAATTACTTCGTAAACCATGTGCCGGTCTCTCTCTTGTGCAGGTGCCAAGAAAGTCCATCATCAAATTCAAGAACCACACTCATGCCATGGGAAGAACATAGTGCAAAAAGAAGGGAAGGAAAAACAACCTTGGGAGGATGTTGGAAATTCCACAGTAGGCTACAAAGAATGGAGCACAATACTCTAAGGATAAATGTTGAAATTAATAAATAAATAAATAAATTTAATTATACGACTAATGTGAAACATAATTATGAACTTAAATACAATTTAATGAACTAAAGGAAGGTTATTATAGGTAGTTTCATTTTAAAAAACTTATGTAACCGACTTGACGGAAGTTTCTCAATAAAAGAATTAAGATTTTTTCTTTAATAAAGTTTGAGAAAAGAAAGTTAAGAGATAAATTAGAAAAAAGAGATCAAGTTATTTTTTTTTTTTATTAGGTCTCTATTATAGTTTATATGAGAATAATAGATAGATTCTAAGATCCTTATTATAATAGAAGTATTCATGAAAATTGAATTGAATGCTACCCTCACCTTTCCCTGACGCGCACAATCTTGCTTCATTCACCACTGCCGTTAAATTGGACTTTTGGTTCGAGTGCTGTCATTCAAGGATTTTACGTGGGGTTAGGGTTTTATTCCCTTCTAGTTCAAATTAAACCCACTTAAGGGATACAAACATAATTGAATGCATGCATGTACGGATAAAGTATTTGGTCGGGTGATTCTTATGATAATTAATTATATGAAGGTGAATGAACTATCCACTCACTGTCATTTAAATGCCCAATCATGGTCTTTACATTCTAATAAATTGTATAAATTTATGAACTAATTGTCTAATAGATTTATAATCATGATCAAACTTCTATGTTTTAATTAATTAGATGATTCAATTTCAATTATAAATAATTGGTTTATGAATTAGTTGAATTTTATTATTATAAAATATTTCTAGATTATCCAAAGATCGATTTGTTTGTTCTTATAATCATTGTAGATAATTTTGTGTATATCATTAGTTTTATTAATATATTCAAAGGTATTAGGTAGTTCTATTTATATATATTTAAATTATCGTAATCTTATAATATTATTTGCATTATTATGTTTGAATATTAATATATCATTCGAAAGAGAACATTAGTACTCATAGAATGTTTATTTGTTGTTTGAATTTGTACGGCATTTTAATTTATGACTTAAAGCATTAATGTTAGACATATGTTAATTGTAATATTTGTTCTTGTATCTTTACATTCATATACTATGTACGTTTCAGTCTTTAATGAGTTAGATTTCTCTTACTAGAACAAAAAGTCCAATTTCACTTAGGTATGTTGGATCTTCATCTGATTTTTTAAGTTCAAAAACCAATTACTATTACTCATGCTAGTAGAAATGAAGAGAAAGCTCATTATAGGGCTTGAGAAATTTCAAATAGGCTTAGCTTGATGTTTATGTGAATGAGCATAGTAAGTAACATAAATTTGATCTTCCTAATACTGAGAATGTAAAATAATTTATAAAAATTGTGGAAACATGTTCCCAAACTGTTGACAAGTCCCTTGTTGGGACGTTAACGAGTACCTTAAACGTGCATGAAATTGTCATCGAGATGACAAATACTACAGCAAGACTTAAGTCTCTTGGAAGGGCAATGGATGAGAATTTTCTTGTGTAGTTCATTTTGAACTCGTTATCATCTAAGTATGATCCATTCCAAATGAACTACAATGCAATGAAACACAAATGGAATGTGCATGATTTGCACAGTATCTTAGTTCAGCAAGAAACTAGACTTAAGAATCTAGGAAGTTACTCCACTTATCATGTGAAAAATCAAGGATTAGAAAGAAAATTGATAAGAAACATGGAAAGAGAAAATGACCATTAAAGACTCTTGTTCCTCTACTAAAATAAAAAAGAAAGATGAAAAATGTCATTTCTCTGGAAATTTTAGACATTTCCAAAATAATTTCCTAAAACAAAAAGCTTGGTTCAAAAAGGTGACCATAATGCTTATGTATGTTTTAAATCAAACTTAACTAAAGATCCCTATTATACTGGTGGATTGATTTTGGATGTACAACTCATGTTTCTAATGTGATGCATGAATTCCTTTTAACATGAACCATAAACCTAAATGAAAAGTTCGTTTTCATAGGACCGCTTGATCCTTGACACTAAATTTCACTTAATTTTGATTGACACATTTTGATGTACCTAATATTACTAGGAATTTAGTTTCTTTACCTAAGTTTGATGTTGTTGGATACTCTTTTAAGTTTGAAAATGATTGTTTTGGTTTATATAAGTGTACTTGTACGATTGGATGTGATACACTTTATGATGATTTATATAAATTGAATATAGAAAATTTCTATGTTGAAACTCTTATGACCTTCTATCATATTGTTGGCACTAAACAACTTTGATGAATGAACAATAAGCTTACTTGTGACATAAACGTTTGTGACACATTTTCAAAGAAATGAAAACATTTTCAAAGAAATGATGCAAAGATTAGTAAAGAATGAAATGTTTACGGATTTAAATTTTACTAATCTAAATTTATGTGTGGATTGAATTAAATACAAGCAAACTGTAATGTCCTAGCCAGAAATTACTTATTTAAAATTAACATAGAGAAAATAATAATAATCTCACATTTATTATTAATGTACTTTCCCAAAAATGCGGGAAAATTTAAAACTTTATTTCAATGTGCCAAATATAAATTTGTACGACATTCAATTATTACAAATATAAATTGTTCATAACACTGTTTACAAAATAGCCCATAAAACATTATAAAACATCATTATGTAAAACTCCCTGGTTGGCCCCACCTTGACTCTACGCATCCACTCGCTCACTTGCAACAACATCTGCTCTCATGTAACAAGTTACATGATCATTGCTAAACACACACAGATAGGGTGAGCTCAAATAAAATAGAAATACGACATGAATTAATAAAACAATTCACAACCATGACTCTATTAACACCCCAATCATCAATCCTCAACTTCCAAACCTTTCGTTGGACGCCTCTTGATCCTACACTCTTTGATGATTACATTCATCGATCTTTGTTGCCACGAGTCTCTACTCGCGCCTCCGACTACAAGCCACCACCTAATAGTCCCCACGTGGGAATAAACTTGTTGCGACCACGATCCGCAACACCAAGTGGAGCTCCCCAATACGAACTGTAGTCCATATTTGTCCCAAGACTACCAAACTCGTCGGATAACACCGAGGAAGGCAATCTTCCGGAACCCATCTGTACGAGCCACGATCTCGCACACTCCACTAGACTTCCAAACCACCAGGCTACATCCTCGAGTGGCCACATGTTACCCTAATACAAGTTGCAACCGTAATTGGGCCCTCAACAAAGCATCACATCAAGACCTCCATCCAAAGTTGTGTAGAAATCCTCTTCGCGACCCAACTCTGCACTCAAAATCGTTTGGCGCCTCCTTCGCGTCGCTAGACGGGAACTAGGTTCCAGACCGTTGGGCAGCCATCTCACACTGCCAGGCGCCAAACGCCTTCTAAAACCTTTGCCAGTTTCCGTCTGCCTGGCGCACAACCCCTTCCGCCAGGCGCCACATGTCCACTATTTTCCTTGTTTTACCCCTCGTCGCCTAGCAGCTCAACCCGTGTCGCCAAGTGCCACACCAGTAACGTCACTACTACTGATTTTTAGTGTTTTAGGACGGGTTCCAATGAACCCCAAGCATCGATTATACAATAATGTTCAATCAATGCTTATCCAGTCATGATCTTATGACTTGAGCACAAATCACACACCCATGTTGCCAAATAAATGCACCTATATGATCATGCTAATTACTCAATTATTAATATACATAAAATACTCTCATTCTTTTTCCAATTGCAACATACCATACTGCATTTTTTACCAATATGATATATCCCACGTAATAACAGTAACCAAAATAGGCAGTTTATCGCATTATAATCATAAGACACTTTAATTTTTCATGCATTTGATTCCAATCAACCCACCCTTATACATACAATAATTTGACTTACTCACATGCTTTGAATACACACATCCTCTGTCAATTAACCCAATTCATGCACACAATCACTAGATAAACCCCAAAGAACGCAAATCACAGAATCAACTTAGAACGTCCCACTATCCTATTGTGTCGCTTGACGTGCAAATCTAGGTTCTACCCAGATTTTTCCCGCACTTGTCGTGACCCAAAACCCCCCAATCATAGTCCCAACATTCATCTTGACATAATTTAACATGCACACATCATATAGGGTTTATGCTTTGTTCATATTAACATCCTTTCCATAAAAATAACGCACCAATCATAGACATAGGTCATGCTTATTCATTCCCAACCCCAACATGAACCCTAATCCCCAAATTCATTCAAAGATTCACACAATCCTCATCAAATGGCACCTCAACCATTAAATCACAATGTCAAACATTGAATTACATAAAATAATACATATAAACATCGCAACACCACTGAAACCTAGGAAAATAGAAGAAACTAGGCAGGCCAGCTTGCTTCGCTTGGCGGTTCATATGAAAAACCTATAAATGGGTTATAGAACATGCGTTCTGCCAGGCAGTTCCTGGAAACTTCCAGAAACACGAATAGATTTCAGGATTTTCACCCAATGCAAGGATCACAATCATGTTTATTCAATCCATAAGCATATAATTCAAACATAGCACATAGGATAGCTCCCCTAACCTAGTTCCTTGTTCACAATTGACAAATCAAGCCTTCTTTATTGGTCTGCAATGGCTTCCTTTTGCCCCTCCCACCAATAACTTTCAAACCTTTCCACAATGCAGCTTTAACACTCTGGAAACCTTCTCCCCACAGCTCTGGCCTTTCACTTTCATGCCAAAAAGAATTTTAGCAAAAAGAAATTTATTTTGCATAGGCCAAGGCTCAAAAACACAACCATAACATCTCAAAGCAATTGCACAACCATCAAGCTAATTCTTGTTTCGTGATAATTCCTATACATCTAGGAATTTCTAACCACCCAACATGATTAAGCATGTAATAAAATAATACCATAAAAAATAATCACACAATTGGCATACCTAGGACCAAACCCAAGTCCTCTTAACATGCCTAAGTACTCTCAACCATTTGAGTTAATACTTTTTCACATCATGAAAGTTAGTATTAATTGTCATAAAGACTCTCACTACCCACATTTATTAAATAATCATTTATTTAATTATTTAAATTTAGTAACTAGGAATGTAAAAAATATTCGTATATGTAGATAAAATCCGCAACGGGTAAAAAATGAATATTATAAATTGATTTCGACAGGTAACATGTATGAGTATTTTTTTATACCCATATGTTAACAGGGCGGGTACGGGTATCATAATATCCGTACCCATGGATACTCGTACCCGCTAAACTATAATTTACCAAAATACACTTATATATATATATATATATATATATATATATATATATATTAGTAAAGTGGGTTTGTTAATCCAAACACCAATTAAAAAACTTTTATTGTGTTGAATGTGATTTAATATTTACTTATGTACATTTATTTGGGCTTTGTTTGAAACTTATGATAGAGATGTATTGTATTTTATTTATTTATGGTTAAAATATTTTGTTAAATAATTTTATATTTGTTTTTGTAAATACTCGCGGATACACGTGGATATTTGCGAATATTAAAAAGACATATGGGTACTCACATAACAGATACCTACATTGTTGGAAGTCTCACATTGATTAGAGATAAGATAATTTTTCATGGTATATAAGTGAGTGCAAACTTCACCTTAGAAGCCTATTTTGTGGGGTTGAGTTAGGCTTAAAGTCTTGACTTCTTAACATGGTATCAAAGCCATAAGTTAAAAGCCTATCCTGGCGAGATTTGTGTTTGTTGGGAATATAGTTTCACTGGCTATCAAGTCGCTATTAGACCACCTATTAATGTCTACTCCCATGCACGAGATGTATATACCTTGGTGTAAGGGCGGTCTTGAAAGTCTCACATCAACTGTCAATTTCATAGTATATAAGTGAGAGCAAATCTCACCTTATAAGTCAATTTTGTGGTGTTGAGTTAGACTTAAAGTTCATATGTTAACACACACGGATATGAGGACGGGTATGGGACGAATATTTATTCAGTGAATAAGGTACCGAAGAACTACTACTCGTACCCTACTCACCTCATTGACATCCCTAATAGAAAGATTGAATCGACACATTTATGATTGAGTTACTCATTGAAGGTGAAAATAAATTACCTATCTTATGTTAATATATGACATATATATTTTAAAAAAAAGTTAGACTTAAATCTTTATAAACATGTATATTTCAACCATTTATATATTTATATATTAATATCATTTTATAAGAAGTTTTTTTTTTTTTCTTAAAAGTGTTCATTTAAAAACTCTTTCAAACCTATTTGTCAATATATATTGTAACATTTTTATATTTTACTATGTTAAATTTTTTATAATACGTGTAAATTATATTATTATCTTTCGTAATTATCAAACATGTTAACCTACATAAAAAAAATATAAGTTAGACTTAAATCTTTATAAAAATCTATATTTCAATCATTTATATATTAATATCATTTTATAAGAAGTTTTTTTTTTTCTTAAAAGTGTTCATTTAAAAACTCTTTCAAACCTAATTGTCAATATAAATTGTAATATTTTTATATTTTTACTATGTTAAATTTGTTATAATACGTGTAAATTATATTATTATCTTTCTTAATAATCAAACATGTTAACCTACATAAAAAAATATTAAAATTTATAAGACTTTAAAAGGTATTTTATATCTTGTTTAAGATTATGGTGAAGAAATAAGTTTTGAACTCATTTGATATCTATCGATCAAATGTAGAGATGACAAATAAACACGCTTCCGTGGGTATTGTCCGAATTCGTTCCCGTTTTGACTGGGAATTCTCACATTTATTGGGTATGGGTATGGGGAATCCCTGACTTTTTTAACTGGGTATGGGGGTGTACATATCCCCGCTATAATACCCGTCTCCGTTTAAATTATTAAAATATTCACAATTAATTAAGTAACCATATATATACTATTTTTTATTTCTTCTAATTATTTGGTTTATCATGAAACTCATTCGCATATCAATTATATTTTTCATCTTATCATAACCTTTATGTAATTATGTTAAAAAGATGTATGTCAATTAAAAATTTTTTATGTCTCACATTTGAATATTTCAATTATTTTTTAATATTTTTTATTTATTATATATTTTCCTTTCACATGAGAATGTTTAATACTCTCAATTTAAGTATTTAATAACACAAACCTTTCGTTTACTAGGTAATATAAAAAAAATCATTTACTTATTATTATTAGTTTTTGTTTCATTTGAAGAACTTTTTTTTTCGCTAAAACATTTTTTGTTAATTTTAAACCATTGAGTATATATGTTGATATTTGAAAAGTTTTCTTAGATCTCTAAGATATTTTTCTACTTATCATTATCCTTAATTATACATTTGTTTTCCTTTGTGCGATTTCTTTCAATAGTCTCTCAAATTGTTTGTAAACATTTATTAATTTTTTAATATTTTTATTTGTTATTTATTTTCATTGTGTAGAATACTATTTTGATATATTTTATCTAATTATTTTTTATTTTCTAATTCATTATCAATCATAATGTAATTTTTTTCACTATAATTGTATAAATAACTTTTATTTACTACAAAATAAAAATGTAATGTAATTGTCATGAATATTTTTTTATCACTATCCAACATAATTGAAGTTCAAAAGATACAAGATCTAAGTTAAAATTTTATTATTATGATTATTATTTGTTCTTTGTATCATTTTGATTAAGTAATGTATTATAACTTTTATTAGTGTATAAAAAAAAAGAGATTCATTAGAATTTAAAAGATTGAAGGAAACAAACATTTAAAATATATTTTAATTTGAATATTTGTTTTCCTTTTATATTTTATAAAAAATATTTTTTAATTTTATCAACTACGTTTCATTAATGTTTGTAAATTTAATCAATGCGTTGGTTCTCATGAAATTTTATTTAATATTATAATCTAAAATGTAAACAATTATAATTTATTTTAAACTTTTATTATGATTATTATTTGTTCTTTGTATCATTTTGATCAAATGATGTATTATAACTTTTATTAGTGTATAAAAAATAGATTCATTAGAATTTAAAAGATTGAAGTAAACAAACATTTAAAATATATTTTAATTTGAATATTTATTTTCCTTTTATATTTTAAAAAAAATATTTTTAAATTTTATCAACTATGTTTCATTAATATTTGCAAATTTAATAATTGTTTTGGTTCTCATGAAATTTTATTTGGTATTATAATCTAAAATATAAACAATTATAATTTATTTTAAAGTATTTGATATCGAAGAAACAACCATCCTTCCAATATTGAATATTTGATAATATTATGTTTCATTTGCCATAATTTTTTATTATTTTATAAAAATTAATTATAATTGATATTGAAGTAGTAAGAAAATGAGTATGGGTATGAGTACGAGATTATATCGTTACCCGATGTGATGAGGATGAGACAAAACTTTGATATCCGTTGGATTTGGGTATGGGGACGTAAATGAATTTTTTTTTATGAAAATGAGTATTGGATAGAGAAATCCGTGCCCGTCCCATCCCGTTGTCATCCCTAATCAAATGTATTTAATATGTACCTTCAATTATTATTTTCTGCAATTAATTGATTTTATCTATTTTAAGATTTATATAATTATAATTATTCTCTAAAATTTAATATATGTTGAAAATACACTATTGAAAGATGAAGTCGATTTGTAGTAAATAAGTGGAGGCGAATATTATCAAATTAATTTTGTGACAATAAATTTAGTTTAAACACACTTTCTACCATAATATCAAAATCTATGATCGGTTCAACGTTTCTTATCAATTCACTATCATATTACTATCAAATCACCTACAAACTAACTAACCAATAAAAAAAACATTTTTTTTCTGAATTAAATATTTAATAATTATGTATGATTTATTGAGAACATTATTTTCATAAAAACATATTTAGTTAATATTTTAAAACAATTCGAATTGGAGAATAAATATAAATGAGAATACATACATCCTATATCCAAGGAAGACCCCTGTAGTATACAAATTTTGTATGTAATAAAGACTTAGATACGGAGATAAAGGATAAATATAAATTTTATATTTTAAGAATAAAAATGAACAAATCAAAGATATGAAGGATCTACTTATTAGTGTTGTGTCGCTACTGGTGTGGAGTTAATTGCCGACCTACTTATAATGCTATTATAAAATAAATATACTCCATCACAATTATGTTCACAGTGAAAGGATTGCGGAGTCAATTTATCCCAAGTCAATATTCAATTTCTAATTTAAGAAATATTTTAATAAAATATTTAATGTAGTGCATACATCTACTCATAATGATAGCTACATCTTCAACAAAATATCTTATTGAAAATGTCGAAATTTTTTCATAAATATGAAAAAGTTTTAGAATGTGAAACATAAACTCTCTCTAAAAAAGTTGACGCGACGTAATAATTATTTTAAAATTAAAAATTAATATTATATAAGATTTTAAAATAAAAAATACATTAATATCAATATTTATATTTATTATATTAATTTTAACATTTTAATTACTTTTTAAATTATGGAAAATTTTAATGCAATTAAAAAATTATAAAAATATTAATTGTTTCAAAACTTAACTGTTAAAAAAATATTTTTTAAAATTATAACATAAAAATAGTATTACATAATAAAATTTATTAAAATAAAATAAGATCTCACATGAATTTATAATTTTTTAATAAATTAATTATAAATATTTATACTTTTTTCAAAAAGATAGAAAAGAAAAAAAAACTAAAAGAAAGTAAAAAAATTATTTCGTGGCAAAAAAGCAAAACGTAAAACATAAAATTCATAACTCTAACACTTATCCTAATATCAATATCAATATCTTATTTGCAGTACTTTGCTCTCTCAACCTTTTCTTTCATATTAATAACTTACAGTTTAACAATTAACTAAGTTAATTTAATAAAAGTTAATTTTTTTAAATTGACCTGTTTTATAATACAGTCCAATTATAATTATAAATAATTTAGTTTAATATAGTATAATTAACTATAGTTTAGTGAAATTTAATAAATATGTCCAGTCTTATTTTTATGTCTGAACTCATATGTACTAGAATGTATGTTTATATGTGACATATCTCTACATTAGGTCCATATTGATACATCTATCCTTAGTTAGATCGAGATGTACTCGACTTCGACTTCAATGAGCCGAAATGTCCCAGTTTCCCCATACATTAGCTACTCAACTTTTTCGTGCACTAATAGATTAGATGTTCCCGACCTTCCTATATAAGAAAGAAAAATGACATCTCTAACATGGACCTAGAAACATTAAGTAATATCAAACACAAAATAATTGAAGTGTATTAAAAAATAATCTTAAAAATTTAAATAAAATACAACTCCAATAAAAAAAATCAATAAGAAAATATCTTTAATCGACATCAATTGAAAAGCAAACGTTTCAACAAATATTTTAATATTAACAAAGTTAATATATACAAAGATCAAAAGTCAAAAAGAAATATAAAAAAGACACATAAATTTGAAAATATAAAAAATTTAAGATTCTTAAATTTTAGATAAAATTTGAAATTCTCTGTTTATGAATAATCTAATCATAAAACTTTAATTTCTTTAAAAATTCCTTAAAAATAACTACCTTCTTCAAATTTCCTATCTAATTACACATTAATGTGTGTTAATTACTTTAAAGTGCTTTTTTTTGCTAGTAAGTCTTTTAAAAATTACATATTCCTTCTCAGAGAAGTTGTTTTTTTGGTACTATCTGTATTTGGGAAATTTCCAACTCCACTTCCTGCTAGCTTTATGATTGTAATTGGCTGTCATAAGTCAAATATGAAACTAATTTTTAAAAATAAATATTTGACTAACTAACCAGTATATTAGGGGCAGGTACAATGTATAAATTAAATATTTAATTTATATTGATAAAATTTATAATGGATATCTTTAATATATATTATATTCTAATTACAAAAATCTATAAAAACAGTTATTTGAACGTATAACATATATATTTATGATTTGTGATAAATAGTTTATATTATGATATGATCATTTGAACAATTAATAATTTTTAAAATATCAAAAAATATTTTAAAGATAAATATAAAAACAAAATTTTAGAAAAAAAATTAAAAATTATTACAATTTTTAAAATTATTATAGTTTAAAATTTGTCCAACAAAAGTTCTTACCCACTAACTAGTTTAAATGTCTCTTTATATTTATTATAAATTTTAAATTCTTTATATACTTCAATCAATCAAATAAATTGGTTTGTATATTTCTTAATATAAAATTCTAGTAATTATTTTAAAATTGTGTGTTTATTTAAATATTATTTAATGTATAATCTCATTTATTTCTAAAAGAGATAAACAATAAAAAAGACATTTCTAACAATAAGTGATGTAAATGAGTCATATTTTATAGATACAACATGGTAACCCATAAATGATAGAAATCAAATAGTTAAAACAAAATATTTACATAAAGAGTAATGAATCATATGAGTTATGAGTATCAATCATATGAGTAACGGTTATCAAATCAATGGACGACTAATAATTCATAATACTCTCCCTTGGGTTTCGATTTATAAGAGAATGCGCCTGGTTAAAACCTTACTAGGAAACCTTTCGAGATAAAAATCTAGTGAAGGAAAAAGAGTACATAATTATATATATTGTTCTTTACATCTTTTATTTCTCTCCCTCATATAAACTTATATCATTAAGAGGAAGAAGTCCAATCTTGTGAACTAGCTGCTCAAAAGTTCTTTTTGGCAAAGACTTTGTAAATAAATCTGCTAGATTTTTGTATGAACGAATCTTTTGGATCTCTACATCATCCTTTCAATTGAACAATGCACTATTGTCTTCATATATGATTGTTGATTCCATTCTTCTCAAGGATAAACCACAAGTTTGTCGCACATGTTGAATTATAGAGCTTAACGAAACATATTCACGACTTACCTCGTGTAATACTAAAAATTATGCATGATTTTGACGATGTTGTTGTTATGGTTTCTTTCACACATCATCATAAAATCATTGTGCTACCATATGTGAACAAATATCTTGTTTGTGATTAACCATCCTAATGATAATATATACTTCCATCTTATTTGCCAATATTTTCACATTTTTCTTTTTCCTTTTTCACATTATTGTGTCACTTCTGGTGACAAAATGTGTCTTTGAAATTTCCTTTATAACCATGACCATAATCAATATCACAATCATGAAAATATAAATCAAATGTTGTTGCATTCACTTATGGGAATGAAGCAAAACCAATTAGACAGGTTTCATGATTTTCTATCAAAAGCTCATTGTTTTGTTCAACCATACAAAGGCATGAAATAAATTCATAATATTTATTGATGCATTCACTTTTGGGAATAGATAGATTAGGCGGATCTCATGATTTTACATCAAAAGTTTCATTGCTTTGTTCAGCCATACAAATGCATGAAATAAATTCATAATTTTTGTGAAATCTTTTTTCACAATATTGTTGTCGCAGGACCAAATTAGTTGCTCATATGCTTTATTGCGTTCTTTAATGGTATCCCAATACCCATTGCATTTAAATCTATTTAGACATTTAAAATTCAATATAAGTAATTCTTCCTTGTAATATCAAAGGTCAAAAATTCAAATTTTGAAACGTTTGGCATGTTTAGAACTAGCACATAAATAATAATATTAATAATAATAATAATCATCATCAAACAATTAATACTAATAACCACAATCACAATATAAATAAAAATAATAAGACGAAGATAAAAATTGATAAAGTCAAACAATTTTTATCACAAGAATAAGAATATAAGGTAAAATTGTAAATAAAGAAAGGATTAGAAAAAGTCTGGATTGATACACGCATATCATTGTCGTTAGAGAGAAAAAGCTTTCACTAGTCCTTAGTTATTTGGAGCATCGTGCTGATAACATGTTATAAACTAAAGATAATAATAGAGAAAAGAAGTGAAGGAAGAATAGAGAATGAGAGAATGAGGAGCAACTTTATGTGTGTCTTATTACTAATAGGAAGAGTCCTGATTTTATATATATATATATATATATATATATATATATATATATATATATATATATATATATATATATAGGTGTCAATTTGGCCCAACCCACAGGACTTGGCCTTGGCCCATGTGGGCTAGGGCCAAAAAAGCCCACATTGAAAAAAAGTTCCCATCAAGAAGCTCACAAAGCCATAAACCCCACAAAAGCACTGTGGGTCAGGGCCAACCCATAGGCTTTCATCTTCAACATGAAAAATATATTATTTTTTAAAATATATTATTATATGTGGGACAGGCCCAACGAACCGGACAAGCACGACGATCGAATAGGCCAGACGACCCGGACAGGCCCGACGACCTAGACGGACTCGACGACTCGGTTGGCCCGACGACCCGGATGGACCCGACGACCTGGACAGACCCAAGGACCCGGACATGCCCGACGACCCAGACAAGCTTGACGAACCAGAAGAGTCTGACTACCCAGACGAGCACAATGACCCGAAGGGGCCCGACAACCAAGACGGGCCCGACGACACGAACGAGCTCGACAACGAGGACGAGCCTGATGACCCAGACGAGCCCGACGACCCCGACGGGATTGATGACTCGAACGAGCTCGACGACCTGAATGGACACGATGACCTAGACGAGCCCAACAACCTAGATGAACCTGATGATCTAGACAAGCCTGATGATCCAGACGGGCTCGTCTGGGTTGTCGGGCCCATCTGGGTCGTCAGGCTCGTCCGGGTCATCGGGCCTGTCTAGGTAGTCAGGCCTGTTATGGTCGTCGGGCCCGTCCGGGTCGTCTGGCCCGTCTAGGGCTTCAGACCCGTCTGGGTAGTCGGGCTCGTCTGCGTCGTCAAACACCTCTAGGTCTTCAAATTCATCCAGTTCGTTGGGCCGATTTGGGTCTTCGGACCTTAGGGCCCGTTTGGGTCATTGAGCTCGTCTAGGGCTTCGGACTTGTCTAGGTGATTGGACATGTTTGGCTCGTCGAGTCTGTTTGGGTCTTCGGACCCGTCTGACTCGCTTGACTTGATCTTTGACTTTAGCTTAATCTATTATTAATTGGGGGGCCTAACCCACCTTAGCCCTAGCCCTAACCCACTAGAGAGGGGGCTTTGGGGGCTGGGTTTTTTTTTGCCCCCTCATTTGGGGCCCCTCTAAAATGAGACTTTATGAAGAGTGGGCCAGGACTGGCCCATGGGCTAGGGGCCAAATTGACACCTCTATGTATATATAACATGGTAACTCATAAATGATACAAATCAAATAGTTAATACAAAATATTTACATAAAGAGTAATGAATCATATGAGTATTAATCATATCAATCATATGAGTAACTATTATCAAATCAATGGACGACTATTAATTCATAACACTATTAAATTAATTATAAAATTATGTTTAAGAAAAAAAAAGTCCTCAACAAAATAAATTACTACTAATATAGCTCTATTAAATTAATTATTTGTTTATGTTTGTGAATAAAATTTGATTAAGTTATTATTAATTTTGTTTACAGAAAAAAGAGAATAATTAGTTATCTTTATTCTTTTATAATCAATCTGGACTCAATTTACTTCTGTTATATTTTTTACCTCTCAATGACTTCTCTTGTCTCTCCTTACTTTTTTTCTTTCTCTTCTAAGAGTCTTTTTTTTCTGAGTTTTGGCAGATTAATCTCATATTTCCTGTGTGTACCAATTTTTCATTCCCATATTTGGTTAATATGTTGTTTTCTTTCTATTTGTGTTGTTGTTGTTTCTATCTTGTATTGGATTTGTATTAGAATTAAAAATGTGTTTCTTTTGCTTGCCCAGTTTTGTTTTATGGTATTTTTCAATTTAGGAGTTTTGAGTTTTTTTTTGTATATATCTTGATGAGGAACTGAAAATTTTGTAAAAAACTATTAATTAGACGAAGGTTAGAAAATTTATTTGAAAATGCATTGACTTATGCCAAATAAATTGCTTTTGAAATGAATATAAAACCTAGGTTTTGTGAAAAACGTATTAGAAGTAGAAAGAAACAATTTGATGAAAACGTTGAGAAATTGCAAAATCTCTTTAAGAATTATTTAGAATTGATTACTTTTTGTATACAATTACCACACTTCAAAGTATATTTGAACAATTTAAGATATCATTAACACAAAAGCCTTATAACGTCGCCCCTATAAAGTCTGCCTAAAAAAAGCCCAACGTTGAAAATGACCGGTGGCATTTTTGTAAATTATGGGACTTTTTTAATGTCTGCCCATTCTAGATCAGACGTCATTTAACATCTGCCCTTCGAAACTTCGACGTTATTTAAAAAAGGACGTCGGCCCATTCACCCCAGACGTCACTTAACGTTAGACCAGTCACCCACCCCCTGACGTCACTTAACATTGGCCCACAGCTCCCCCGACGTTAATTAACGTCGGCCCACACACCCTCGACGTTAATTTTTAAATATCTCTGCGCGAAACGCAAAAACCCTACATTGTTTCCTCGCGTCGCCACAACTTTTGCACTCGTTCCCTGCCGGTGATCACCATTTTGACCTCCTCCAGGTGAGTTTCGAACGTTTTCCACCACCAAACTTGTTGGAATTTGATTGTGGATTGATTTTAGGCGCTTTGAACCGAATATTTTACGTTTTCATCCCCATTTGGAATGTTTTGAGATTCGTCCCACTTGCTCTTCGTCCCCATTTGGCCAACACCGTGCAAAGACCCTAGCCTCCCTATCCAAGTTCGTCTTTCAATTTGGTACAAGAGGTTAGTTTTTCATTTCTTTGATTTGCTCGTTATTTCTTGTTCATTGTTTGTATATAATTGCTTGTATTTTTTTATTTGCCATTATAGTTTTAATCTTAGACAATATTTTTGGCCTATTTCTTTTTTTATTTGAAATTTTTTTAACAATATTTGTAAGATTAGAAAATAAAATTATATTTATTTTAAGATGATGCATGTTTAAATAATTCTAATTGTATTTGATTTTTGAATATTATTGTTGCATTAATTTTTATTTTATATATGTAGATTTAAAATACTTTTAGTATACACTGAGCAAAACTTAGTTCCCGTTTGAGATTTAGTACAAATGATTAAATTTTCAATCGTTTGTATTAAATCTTGAATTTTTTGATCGGACAATTTGAAAAAATTATTTTTCATAATTTGCTACAACGTGTACATTGAGGTTTATGCATAAATTTCATAAAATTTCGATTAAGCTAATTTGTGTTATTCTTTGGATGCATACTTGATTGTGATCAAGAGTAGATAAAGATGACAATGGGGTGGGGCGGGGACGGGTTTCGCTATCCCATACCCATCCCCGTAAAAAAAATTCATCCCCATCCCTATACCCAAACCCAACGGGTATCAAAATTTTGTCCCATCTCCATCCCCACCGGGTAACGGGTATAATCTCGTATTCATACCCGTATCCGTTTTCTTACTACTTTACTATTAATTTTAATTAATTTTTATAAAATAATAAAAAATTACGGTAAAGGAAACATAATATTATCAAATATTCAATATTAGGAGGATGATTATTTCTTCGATATCAAATACTTTGAAATAAATTATAATTGCTTACATTTTAGATTAGAATACCAAATAAAATTTCATGAGAACCAAAACCTTTATTAAATTTGTAAAGATTAATGAAACCTAGTTGATAAAATTTAAAATTATTTAAAAAATATATATAAAAGGAAAAAATAATATTCAAATTAAAATATATTTTAAATGTTTGTTTACTTTAATTTTTTAAATTATAATGAATCTCTTTTTTATCACTAATAAAAGTTATAATATAACACTTGATCAAAATGACGCAAAGAACAAATAATAAACATAATAATAAAATTTTAACATAGATTTTGTATTTTTTGAACTCCAATATATGTTGGATGGTGATAAAAAAAAATATTCATGGCAATTACATTAAATTTTTATATTGTAGTAAATAAAAATTATGTATACAATTATAGTGAAAAAATTAAAGTATGATTGTAATGATTTAGAAAATAAAAAATAATTGAATAAAATATATCGAAATAGTATTCTACATGATGAAAATAAACAACAAATAAAAAATTAAAAAAATTAACAAATGTGTGTCTTATAAACAATTTGGAGACTATTGAAAGGAATCGCACAAAGGAGAACAAATGTATAATTAAGGGTATGATAAGATGAAAAATATCTTAAAGATCTAAGTAAACTTTTCAAATATCAACATATATACTCAATGGTTGAGAAATAACAAAAATTGTTTTAGCGAAACAAAAAATTTCTTCAAATGAAACAAAAATTAATAATAATAAGTAATTTTTTTTATATTACCTAGTAAATGAAAGGTTTATGTTATTAAACAACTTAAATGGAGAGTATTAAACATTCTCATGTGAAAGGAAAATATACAATAAATAAATATTAAAAAATAATAGAAATGTTCAAATGTTAGAAATAATTTTTGTTTAATAGACATACATCAATTTAACATAATCACATAAAGGTTATGATAAGATAAAATGTATTGGAAGTGTGAATGAGTTTCATAACAAACCAAATAATTAAAAGAAATAAAAAATAATATATATATATATATATATATATGTATATATATATATATAGGGTTACTTGATTAATTGTGAATATTTTAATAATTTAAACGAAGATGGAGATATGGCGAAGACGGGTATTATGGCGGGAATATGTACATCCCCATCTCCATCCTCATACCCAATTGATAAAATTGGGGATTTCCCATACCCATACCCATACCCATACCCAATCAATGTGGGGATTCCCCGTCAAAAAGGGGATAGGTTCGGACGATACCCACGGGGACAGGTTTATTTGCCATCTCTAATCATGACTGATCACTTTCATTTCGTGTACTTCAGAGACCAATGCGAAATACTGTCGAAATTTTGTGAAATTTATGATTTTTGACTTTTTTGTATATGTGTTAGCAAATTATGAAAAATATTTTTTTGGAATGGGTAGGGCCTTACCTTGTGAGAGTTAAAAGTTTGAGATTGATGGAGTTTTTTTTACGAACATAGTATGAATCGAAGTTGGATGAATGAGCGTCACATCGGTGAAGAGTATGAAAAAAAGGTTTCTGGGTTTTTGCAATATGTTCAAGAACACACAATCTCAAGTAACGAGACATATTTTTGTCCTTGTGTTCGTTGTCTTAATCAAATACGTCAGGACTTGGGAATAATGCATGATCATCTATTCATCTTTGGTATAATGAGGAGTTATACAATTTGGACTTGGCATGGAGAAGTATTGGACAAGCCTACGGCGTCACGAGAAACAGATTATGTAGACGACTGGATGAATGATCATTTAGAAGAAATGGTACATGATGTTAGGGAGGAGAATTTTGGAAAAGCTCATTTATATGATTCTCTTAAGTCCGATTTAGAGGAAGAGTTGTACCCATGATGCACTAACTTTACGCGACTGTCAACAACTTTGAAATTATTCTATTTAAAAGCAAGGAATGGATGGATGGATATAAGTTTCACATAATTGTTGGAGTTGTTAAAGGAGATGCTTCCAGAAAATATCAAAAGATACATTCATGCCCAAATGATTGTGTTTTATACAGAGGCGAGTTTGTTTCACTAAAGGTGTGTCAAACATGTGGTTTATCGTGGTTTAAAAAGAAAATTGATGGAAATAGTTGTACCTTCCTATAATACCTAGATTTAAACGTCTATTTTCCATTAAAGAAGATGCAAAGAACCTGAAATGGCACGTTGATGGAAGAAAGTGTGATAATCTTCTTCGACACCCAGCTGATTCTCCACAATGGAAAAAGATTGATGAAACATTTCCAGAATTTGGTGTAGAGCCAAGAAACTTAAGACTTGGACTTGCTACAGATGGTATGAATCCTTATGGGAACTTAAGTAGCAAACATAGTTCATGGCCAGTTTTGCTAATGATTTACAATTTATCTCCTTTGTTGTGCATGAAGAGGAAATATATGATGTTGTCTATGATGATATCGGGTCCTAGACAACCTGGAAATGACATTGATGTATACCTAAAATCGTTGATCAATGATTTGAAATTGTTATGGGAAGAAGGCGTCGATGCGTATGATTCATATTCTCAAGAATCTTTCTGTTTGCGTGCAACATTGTTTTGCACCATAAATGATTTTCCAGCATATGAAAACTTAAGCGGTTACAGTGTTAATGGTCATTTTGCATGCCCCATTTGTGAAAAAAACATGAGTTATATTCAATTGAAGCACGATTAGAAAACTGTGTATACAAGACATCAAAAGTTTCTTCCTCGAAATCATCCTTATCGTAGAATGAAAAAAAAAACATTTAATGGAAGTCTTGAGGATGAAGTTATAGTGAGACCCCATAATGGTGAAGAAATATACAACCAAGTAAAAAACATTGACATTGTGTTTAAAAAACATACAAAGAAAAATACCACGGAGAAAAACATTTGGAAGAAACGATCAGTCTTATTTAATTTTCCATAGTGGTGTAAACTTAAGGTACGACATTATATAGACGTGATGCACGTTGAAAAAAATGTATGTGACAACGTCATCGGGACTTTACTAAATGTAAAAGGAAAGACTAAAAATGGATTAAAAGCATAACAAGATTTGGCTGAAATGGGCATCCGTTCTAAGTTACATCCACAATCAATTGGAATACGCACCTACCTGCCTCCCGCTTGTCACACTCTTTCCAGAAAAGATAAGCAATTTTTTTGTCAGTGTTTAAGAAGTGTGAAGGTTCCCCAAGGTTACTACATAAACAATCATTGTTTCTATTCAAAGATAAAAGATGACAAAAATAGAGTTCAAAATAGTGGGGTTACACTTCAAGCTGAAATTGTACATTTCACCAGTTCTAAGGACAAAAATCCAATTACGACATCCATGAGTTACTTTAGAATAATACACGAAATATGGGAAGTTGACTATATAACTTTTAGAGTGCTAGTTTTCAAGTGTAAATGGGTTGATAGTAATTCGGGTGTTGGGACAGATGACATCGGTTTCACTTTGGTGGATCTTAACAAGATGAGTGATATAGATGAACCATTTATTATGGCTAGTCAAGCAAGACAATTTTTTTATGTCATTGATCCAGCCAATAAAAAATGGTCAGTTGTATTAGAAGGAAGAAGCATGCAAGGAAATGATGATGAAGATTGTCTAGACATACTTGAGACAACGTCTTTCTCATCAAGAACCACTCAAGACAAGGTTGATGATGTAACCAATGACATCTATGCTATTTGAAGTGATCATAATGAAGGCATATGGGAGAACACAATACCTTGATAGGTGTTTATTTAATAATATTGTCACATTTACAATTTTTTATTTTCCCTACTATTTTAATATAATAGAGGTCATTGAGTATATTTTTGTTGTTAACATTTTCTAACGATATGTTTAAGGTATGATGAGCTCTAGGTTAGACCACGAAGGACCTGGTAGATCTGTGACTCAGTTGTCGGATGTCACATATCGACGAGAGAGGATGCCGATCCAGATTGACCCTTGATCAGGTGAACCTAATGGCCCATGGAAAAAAAAGTACCGTAGCTATATAGGAATGTTGGCCAAAATGAAAGTTTCTATTGCGATTGCATGTTGGGATGACGTCGGGGAGGTCGAGAAGAACCTCCTATGGTAGGATCTTGTGGTATGTTTACTTAAACCAACTATAGTATTTTTTATGTTACTGTTAACATGACATATTTTATCTTCTAAACAACATAAATTTGATATTACTCCGAACACTAAGTGAACTAGAAAAAAAATGTTATCTCACATAGCCACAAGATGGAGGAACTTTAAGGCAAGACTCACACGTTTGTATGTGTTCAAAGACAAACAACATGACACTCCTTGTGCTAAGTACAAAATCTTTGAAGAGGAGTGGATGCAATTTTATGCATGTAAAGAGTCTGGAAACTGACAGGTTTGTTTCTGAAATTTTTTATAGTGACATTAGTCATACATTTGTGTATTAAAGTTATTAAGTATTATGTGTGACAGGAAAAAAGGATAGCAACCCAACAAAGACAAAGGATTAATAATACACCACACGTAATCTCTCGAGGTGGCTATGCATTATTGGAGAAAAAATTGAAAAAGTCTCATGCATAGTCTTTGGAACTTGAGTCCCCTGACCTAGTGGATGCAATTCCTAGGTATGACATATGGAAGGCTGCTCGGACTAAGTCTGGTGGGCAAATGACATCACAATCAGCTCAAATCATATCTCAAAAAATAGTAAGTAGAAACCCTATTCGACTATCATAGTTCATGTGTTTCTCCTTTTGATTGAACTTACTTATGTGGTGTAGGATGAGTTAATTGAGCAAGAGACTCAGGGTTCATTTGTTAGCCATGGTCGGGACGATATACTCACACAACTGCAATTGGTCTTCGAGATTACTTTGGTCCTCCACAAAGAAGTAATGAATCCTTAAGTCAATAAGCCTTGAGGAAGATGGAGCAACAAATGGAGGAAATATTCAACCAACGCATGGGAATTATTGAGCAACATTTCATGGAAAAACTTTAACAACAACAACAAATACAAAGAACACTTGAAGAAAAGCTTCAGTCCATGCAGCAGCAGAACATGGAATTACCCACTCAAGCTCCAATAGGACAACATATGACTACAAAAGGCTCATGCTCTGGTGTAGATCATATTGACTACAGAAGTCAGTATGAGCTATTGGTTGATGAAGACCCCTGCGAGTAGTGGCCATAGGACTATAACTTCAGGATGGGGAAACTATCCATGGTGTTCCTTTATTGCCTGAATACGCGCATGTGATGATTGATGAAGTTCGAGATCCCCACGCTCAAGTGCTTATGCCAACTTCAAAAATCCAATTTGTTGGGGAGGCTTTAGGCACATTTATAGCTTGGCATAAAGCATTGATCATGTCATACTTTAGCCCACCAAAGGTATTATGACATCATATTCTTAGTAGTTCAATGTTACAATTTATAAAGCTTTTGACGTCAAACCTTTCTAAATCTTCATTTCAGTCCACCGGTCCTGAAAAATAGTCGGTCCAACGTCACGTGTTATACGTGAAAATGATGAAATGATAGAAGCAGAAGATGATCCTTTAGAAAAGCTGCTTTTGAAATTACACAAGTTAAAAAGAGGATCGGTAAAGCTAGAGTGAGAGTTAAGAGTATTTGGCCTCCATTGCCACGTCCAATTGTACATTAACCTGAATGATGCACTAGAGATCATTACAGGAGACAAGATGTTAAATATTTCAGTCATATAACTATGGTGCATGTAAGATTTTTTATTGTATTTCATACTTAAAGCAAAGAATTGATATTTTTTAATATTAAACCTAATTGTCTTTTTGTAGGTACGTGGACAAAGTCATTGTGGACCAAGGTCGATCTTCTGTCTATGGATTCATTGAACCTCAAACCATTCAACCTTCGGGAAACTCACATGACCACATCAAATTTTATTCGCAAACATGGATGGTTGAGTTAAATAAAGAGATCTACTTTGCCCCATACATTGATGCGTAGGTGTTTTTGCTTGTAATATTTTATGAAGTATTATTAATTATTTCGGCTAAGTACTTGTGATTGATGGTAGGTACCATTGACAACTATTGGTCATCATTCCAAGACAATGCACGTTTGTATGGTTTTGTTCATGTCATGGGAAGATTCCACCTACTTTGAAAAATATGTTACAAAAGTAAGTATTCCTTTTTTTTTCAATGATAACCTATGTATCTACTTAGTATATTAAAACTAACATATGTTTTATGTTTTCAAAATTTCATTAGATTTGTGGGTAAGCCTAGAGGCTAACAACTTAAAGTATTACATCCAAAGGTTAGAACTCATTCATTTTAAAGTTATTAATTTTTGCATGTCAACTTATGATTTTGATATGTGATTATTTTATTTGTAATGTTTAGTGTAGCAAGCAAGAAGATTCATGTGAATGTGGATATAATGCCATGTCTTAGATAAGAACAATCATTTGAGCTGCAATTAAAGATGATTGGATAGAGGTAATAATATATATATATATATATATATATATATATATATATATATATATCTTTCACATTATAAATAATATCAAACTTTAAATAATGATATTCTTATATAATGAAATTGTATTACTTTTTCAGCGGTTCAAGAATTCATTACCTCTAGTAGATGACATTATCCACACACTAAGACAGGAGTGGGCAACATATCTATTGAAAAGATGGAGTTGATACCATAGGAATTAAAACTCCTTTCAAAAACTTTGTTGGATAAAAATTTCATGTTGAAACTTTTAGTTTGGTGTTATTTGTATACGTTTAGATACTTAAGTGTTATTAGATATAATTGTAAGTCTAGAATTATGCTGAAAATATTATGAAATTGTTATGGGAATTTTCTGATTTTCAGGTGTGAGAATGTTGTAAAAACATCCAAATTAAAAAAAAAAAAAAGCAATGTTTGATGTCTGGTAGTGCTATGACAAACGTCAAATAACATCGGCCAAACAGTGCCCCGACATTATTTGACGTCTGTCAGAGCACTACCAGACGTCAAACAATGTTGTTTTTTGGCACCATCCAGCACGAAAATTGACGTCTGCTCCTTTTTGTCCCGACGTTGGATAACGTCAGCCCTTTATGTCCCCGACATTAAGTGACATTTGATCTATTTTTCGACGTTATTTCGAAAATATCGGACGTTAAAAGTCTTTTTTGTGGTAGTGTATATGAAGATATTTTTGGTTTTTTAATTAGAATTTAAAAATTAAATTCACTACATTTTTTTAAAGAAAAATGCTTAAACCTTGAAAAATCTTTAAAACATGATAATTTGTTGGATATTAATGAATTTGATTTATTTTCACAGTTAAATATCTTAAAAGAAATTATAGGTTTGGAAAATGATAAACCAATTGACATTCTTGATTATATAAAAATAATTTTTTTTTCAAGATGCATATATAGCTTATAAAATTAATGTTAACAATTCCAAGTTGCTTTTGAAGGAGGTTTTTCAAAGTTAAAGATAATAAAAACTTATTTAAGACCAACAATGTTTTAAGAAATATTAGATGATTAGCCTTATTATCTATTGAAAAAGAAATGTTAAATTAAATTAATTCTCACAATTTAATAAATAATTTTGTATACAAAAATTCAAAAAATAAGTTTTAAATAAAAAATATCATTTTTTTAAGTTTGTTTAAGATCTTCCAAATTTTTTAAATGATATGACACTACAAAATACATAATTATAGTCGGGGTTTATTATTTGGGGTTATGATAACCCTGGTAGAAGATATATATAGAAGAGGTTTCATAAACCCCCATTAAGTATAAAGGATTCTGTAACACCCAATTTTGTTCGGGTTATAATGTTTTTTTATTATTTACTTTTTATTTTTATTTTTTCTCCTTATCTTATTTTATTTTACTTTTATTTTGTTTTGTCATTTCATCTTATTTTACTTTTATTTTATTTATTTTTCATTTTATTCTTATTTTATTTATTTTTATTTTATTTACAATTTTCTTCATATTTATTTTTACTTTTTATTTTTTAAGAAAAAGGAAAAAAAGAAAATAGATTAAAAATAATAATAAGAGAAAGAAGATTGCAGAGATCCATTGTTTGAACTTCAATACGCTTAGGCCTTTCCCCATTTGGTGCTTGTCTCTATGTGTTAGCTTGATCTGCTATAAATTAGTGTACAAAAATGGAAAGTTGGTGTCTATGGGGTATAAGAGATAGGGTGGCAAAGTTGCAGGAAGCAACCGCCCTTTCCACTTCTCGCACAGATCAAGAAATACTTGGGATCAAGGACTTTAAGTTGGATTTTTTATTTGCCTATACCCGAGGAATTCATGATGAACCACATAGATGGAGGGGAATCAAATTGAAAAACAAATACATGGGAAACATTACTACAAAAGAGAGTCCAAATACACATTTTAAGGGGACAGAAAAAAAAAGGAAGGGAAAGAGCAAAAAAGTCTCGGCACACTTTTGACAAGAAAGTTGCACCCGGAAATAGAACACAATAGAGGAGATTTTGGGACCAGAAGGGAACTCAAGACCACTACACACAGAGAGCTCCAAGAGGTGAGTACATGACCTTCAATGTTAGTGAATAAGCATGATGTACGTGTGTTAAGATTTGTGTTTCATCTTCTAAATGCCATGACATGATGCACTGTGTTTGCTGCATTTATCTATTTAATTGTTTGGCGCATGATCCAAATACATCACGTGCCATGTTGTTGGTTAACGATCTTCACGGCACAACCAAAAACCATCTTCATTCCCAACTGAATCCTCATTACCACCACCTTTCTCCCATTACAAAAGATCCACAAGCTCGCAAGAGCACCCAATCTCCCCCGTTGTTTTAAATCACACAATCATCATCTTCGACCATCTCCCTATTCCTTCATCCCGCCACCTGCATGATAAAAAATAGAGCACAAAACAATGGCCATTTTCAAAATCCATCTTCACTAGCATCTCCAATCTCATCCTTCTCGTCTTTCTTCTATTTCCTTTGCATTCACCTACCACAAAATACCTCCAACACTTTCATTATCCAACGACAACACTCACTCACCCCTTCAATAAGAGGCACCATCCTCTTTCACCTGTACAAACAAAAACAACAACCAAACTTTATTCTCCTTCACCTGTACAAAGAAAAACAACCAAACCAGTTCGTTCACCACCTCTTCTCCATCCAATACGCAAATTCATTGACACAAACCCAAACAATCCTCACGTCCATCATCATTCGATTTACAACAGAACACAATACAAATCAGAGTAGAGAATAAAGAGAATAAAGAGAAGATAAGCATCAGCGACACTACCGTCAGTGAGTAAGAGTTCGAATGGGCATATCAAAGGCGACTTCGATCGTAGTTGGTAGCGCGATTATGGGGCTCGGTGGCATGGATTCCCAACTTGGTGTGATTCACGCACGAAGAGAAATGAAACGTTTGGAGTTCTGCGGAAGCTGGCGACGCTTCTGGTGGCCATTGGTGCCGTCGTCGGTGGCTCTAACGGGCTAGAGACGTGCGACGACGTTGGGACTGTAAGGAGTGGCTTATGTTCGTGGGAAGATGATATCGAATGAGCCTCGCCCAGGGAAGAATGAATGAGAAACGACAATGGGAACGTTGCGGCTTCAACGGCGGTCGATGTCGTCAACATTGGCCCTGGCCGACCATGAGTGGGTGAGGGTTTGTGTCGCTCACGTAGAGAAGGAAGAAACCCTCTTTAGGGTTCTTATGTTATGAGAGTTATTTTGGGGTTGGGCTTAAATCTAGTTCCATTAATTTCCTACACCACTACTTTTAGTATTCTCACTCTCTTGGGATTGACCATGTTTTACTTCACGCACCCTTGATGTTTACTAATCCCGCACCCCTGCACACACCCCACATTTTTTGTTTGTTTGATTTGGGCTAGAATATTTTCTACTATGCGCACCACCATGTTTTACTGATCACACAATCCATTAGTGTTTTGTTTTTATCTTGGGCTTGTTGGTTATTTTACTGACAGCAGCCCATGTCTTACTATACACACCACATTTATTCCATGCACCTCACACATTACTCGTGCACCCTTATGTTTTGTTTTCCACTTTTATCCTTCTTACTTAAAATTCATCTTTTTAATTTTTGCTAAAAAATAAAAATATTTGAAAATTATGAAAATTACAAAAATAGAAAAAAAAATCTAAAAATGAATAAATGTTCTCTTTTGCTTTATTGTGTCTATCCGGTCGTCTGCACCATGTGACACTCATTTTCAAAAATACCAAAAATAGTTTTCTTTCTCCTTTAGTCTTTATCCGGTCATCCGAACTGTGTGACACTCATTTTCAAAAATACCAAAAATAGTTTTCTTTCTCCTTTAGTGTATGTCCGGTCGCTTGTCCTGTGTGACACTCATTTTTAAAAATACCAAAAATAATTTCCTTTCTCTTTTAGTGCCTGTTAGACCGCTTGCGTCGTGTGACACATATTTTCAAGTAATTCAAAAATACAAAAAATATAAAGTTTCAAAAATATAAAAATATCAACATTTTCAAGCAATGATATCTTTTTAAGAACTACGTGATCCTTGATTCTCCACTGTGAGATACGTAGGAGCAAGGTCAGTCCTTGTCAGGTTCACATCTACAAAATCCAAAATCATTTTTAAAATAGTTTTCCAAATATCTTTTAAAGAACTACGTAACCCTGATTTCTCACTTTAAATGAGAATAAGTAGGACCAAGGTCAACCCTTGTCGGGCCCAAAAATCAAAAAAAATATTTTTTGTTTCTCTTTAGTATTATTTGTCTCATTATTTTTGGGAGAAATTAATGTTTTGAAAACCACATCAACTTTGCATGTTTAATTAAGGGTATCGCTTTTGAGCGGGTATTGTTGGGTGCTAACACCTTCCCTACACGTAATCGACTCCCGGATCCAAAAATTTGGTTTTTCGAAGACTTGCTTTATTTTAATGGTTTTTCATAGTTTTCTAGGTTCTTAAAGAAACTCCAATAAAATTTTGTAATTTTTTAAAATTTTAATTTGGTTAGACTTGTGAAACTCTTTCACGAAGGTGTCACTCACTCAGTGGCTTATGAAAATCTTTCGCTTAGAAAGAAGGTGTCACCAATAGGAAGAAGAAGGAGGCTCGTGCCTATCGTTCGCTCAAGGTAAACTGTGTATGTTTCATTTTGTCATTCTCGTCTCTTTTGATTTCATTTTCATTTTCGATTTGGTGGCTTTCGATTTCATTTTCATTTTCGTCTCTGTGGCTTTCAATTTCATCTTCATCTCTTTAATTTCATCTATTTCGATTTCAATTTCAATTTTGTCTCATTGCTTTCCTCATTTGTGCCCTAAGATGACCTACTCAAATTAAATGTAATTTCCTTCCCTATTTTTCTTCCATTGGTTCCCTCCCATTCTTTTCTAAAGCCTCAAGTTGTCTGTTCGAGTTGCACTCACTCCTCTATTTGAGTGTCTCTACCTCTGTTCCATTCATATTGTTTGCGCCTCACACTTTGATTCACACATGGATTCGTTAATCTCTCTCGCTCCATGTATTTAAATCTCAAGAACTTATTGCTTTCTTAAACAGGGTCTCAATAAGGACTGAATCGTCGAACTTCATAATGATCAAAGGTTAGTTTATTAAATTATGTAATTTAGGGTTTTTGCTTTGTTTTGGTTAATTTGTTTGAAAATCCAGTTATATCGTCTTATTCCATTATTCTTCCTTTTTGTTTTTGTGTTTATAATCTAGGGTTTGTTTTCTATTTTTCTGCCTTCGTTTCCATCAATGCTAGCACTGAAACCATTGAGTGGTCAATTCTAGAAGCTTTTATTATTCTTCTTTAATGAAAGTGGTTTAAAAGGTGGGCGTCGATGTTTGATGGCACAAAGGATATTTAAATGTGTAATGTTGACGAAAATGAGTGAAAATTTTATTTGTTCAAATAAGGTTCAAATGTATTTTACTTTCCTTCAAATTGGTGTTATTGTACATGAACACTTTAATTTGCCACCACAGGTTTTATTGTGCAATTCAACTTCCAAGTTTCATTATGCAGCTCAAACTACTAGTTTTAGTATGCAGGTCAAACTGCAAGTAAGTATCCATTTCTTGCGTAATTTAGAATTCCACCAAGTTTAGTGGACTTATTGTTTGTGGTGGTGAACAAGCTGATAAGATTCTCATTACATCATGATGAAATTGTAGTATATTCATTTTTTTTATTTGTTCTTAATAATCAATGTTTATTGACTCTGACTTCCTCAAAGCTTATGGAAATTCACATCTGGTTTGAGATTTTAGACTTCATGTTTTTTAAAAACGTGTTCATTTGTTGATTAATTGTTCTTATGAGTTCACGACCTCAACAACAAAACAAATCTTATACATCTTTCAATTATCATATCTTTCAGGACCTCAACAACAAGATTTTTGTCAATTTAGTGAAAGGTAAGATATACTTTACATCTCTATTGTAATTGAATTTGGTAGGGATCCAATTTTTTCATGTAAGATACAATTTTTGGATCAAATGCTCTTGCTAGAAAATCCAACCTTAAATATGACTACTTTGTTTTAAAGGTAGCAATTGATAACAAAGCCCATTCTTTTTTAGGTTAAATTATACCTTTGGTCCCCATTTTCGTAGCAAAATATTAATTTGGTCCCTCAATTTTTTTTATCTCAATTTGATCCGTATTTTGGGAAATTTGATGCAATCAAGTTCTTTCTGTTACTGGTGTAGTAACGACGTTAAATGGGGTGCCACGTGTGAGTTCTTGAATTTTTTGAATTTTTTTGAATTATTTATATTTTTTTTAAATTTTTTTTAAAAAAATTAAAAATTTACTACGTGTCAAGCTGACATCGTGTCACGTGGTAGTGATAGTGCCATATGTCACTATTATGCCAAGTGTAATTTTTCTATTCTCAATTTGGTTTCAATATTTTAATTTGTCTCAATTTAGTCTCATTTTTTGTAAAAATTGTGCAATTTTGTCTCTCTCCAAATTGAAACCAAATTTAATTTCTATATAAATATGCACAAATATTTCTATCAAAATTGATATTTTAAGTAAATATTTTTAATAATATTAAGTTTATTTTAATTTATATTTTACATTAAGCTTTATTTAAAATTGTTTTAAAGTTGTTAATGGAAAATAATGCTAATAACAAAAAAAATCATAAATTATATTGATATTTTATTACATCATACTTTAATATTATCTTTTATTTGAATTTATATTTTAAATAATTGTATATTTTTAAATGTGTAAAATTCAATCATTTCTATACAAATATTTTAGTTGGTGTAAAAATAACAATTATATAAATTTCAGAAGAATTAACTAGTTTATGTAACAATACAAAATAAATAAATTTAATATTTGAAAACAATTTTAAGTAAAATTGAATGTGAAACAAATTTAAATAAACTTAATTTCATTGAAAATATATAATAAAAATATCAATTTGAATAAAAAAATAAAATTTAATTAAAATATTTGTATAACATTTATATAAAAGTTAATTTTTGTTTCAATTTGGAAGGGGACGAAATTGTACAATTTTACAAAAATTGAAATTAAATTGAGACAAAAATTAAAATACAAGAACCAAATTGAGTATGAGAAAATGACACCGGGAATAATAGTGACACGTGGTACTATCACTGTCACGTGGCACGATGTCAGCTTGACACGTGACAAATTTTTTATTTTTGTTTAAATTTAAAAAAAAAATTCAAAAAAATTCAGAAACTCACACGTTGCACCCCATTTAACACCGTTACTACACCACTAAGGGAAAGGACTTGAATGCATCAAATTTTCCAAAATAAGAATCAAATTGAAAAAAAAATAAAAGGACTAAATTGATATTTTGCTACGAAAATAGGGACCAAAAGTATAATTTAATCTCTTTTTTATTTTTTAAAGTTTGCTTCTTTTGACAAGATATAGTTTTAAATAAGTTAGGCTTTTGAGAGGGTATAATTTGCAACAAGTTAGGCATTGAAATTATCAACAAGGGAACGTAAACAGAATACTGTACCAATAGGATTATCATACACCTTTATCTTTACATTTTATATTGTCTATAAAGCTAACCTACTCGCCATCATTTTTCTGTCAACCCAAATATATAGAATAAACAGTGTGTTGTTGCCTAAAAAACGAATTGGATCAACACTTTCCATGGTGATCTCTCACCGCAAAGAAAAGTTCAAAGGTAAGTTTATTCTCTTTAGTTAATTGGAACTCTTTCTCTCTGCCTGCCACACAATGACGCCTGCTACAAAATGACACTTCGTCTATTCACTTTGTTTATTCACAATGACACTTTGAAACAAAACTTCCAAGAGTTCTTTGGAAAAATTCAATTTGAGGATTTTAATGTTAAGTAATTTATGTTGTGTATTCTTACTTGAAGGGACGTTGTTTGAAAAGATCTGGATGGAACGAAATTTTATTTAGAAGTTTGGAGATTTTTTTGAGGATTATATTTTATTAAATAGAAATTCACGTGTAAAATATTCTTCAACATAAAAATTAATAAATCGTCTATCCATTAATAAAAAAAAAATCGCCTTTTAGTGTATATAATAGGTATTTTAATTTTATCCTTTTAATTATTATTTCTTTTAATTCAAATGAATAATTCTACTGTTTTAAATTCAAATAATTAATCATAATAAAAAGATTATTTTTCAATTCTAATTATTTCTTTGAATTCAAATAATTATTCATAAAATTCATTTACATAATAAAATATAAAGGAAAATATTTTCTTATAACTAACTTTTATAAAATTTATTTTATAATTTATAAATATTTTTTATTTTAATAATTAAAACTCATTTTTGTAACGTCTCATTTAATAGATAAATCAAATTAAAAAAAACATCACACAATTTATAATATTCAAAGGGCACGCGACTTAAAGTATAAAGATTTGTACAGTCATCCAAATATACCAACATCAAAACAAAGGCACTACACAATGCTAGGAACAAAATATAAAAGTTCACAAATATCCAACGGCGCTGGCTCATAAGCAAGATATCACATAGGCAACAATGCCTACAGAGGGTACTAGAAGGACTGAGATCCAACCCAAGCCTGGCTACACTGTAGAGTTTCCATCACCTTGGCGTCCACTAGGGGTTTCCACATCTGCTCACATCAATAAATTGATGATCATTGCAAAAAGGAAAAACCACACACAAGACAAACACAAGCAAAAAGAAAGGGTAAGCTAGAGTACAAATCATTTTAACATGTTATGGCACACAAATACTTAAAACAAATCATAAACATGCAACAAGATAGGCAAACAATCATGTGATAGCAAACAAGCAAGACTCTATGACTCAATTTATCCGGATAGATATCATCGGTCAGATTCACTAGATGCTTGCACTTGTGGTGGCCTCTACTGCTCTACAGAGCCATTGCCAATGGGTTTCACCCAACCACACACAAGGTTAGCCTTCAAACATCTAAGGTCATTATCCTGCCAAAGACTAGGGCCTCCTACTACTCTCACCACTTGAGTCAGTTCGCTCTGTAACATCCCTAAGGAATATTACTGGTTTTTAATAAATAAAATAGAAATAAAAATAAAAATAAATACCTCATTTAATATGATACTGTTTCCCAAAAACACAGGAAATTTAAATAAAAAATAGTAACCGTAACATAGTTCGAGTGTACACTATCGTTCTATACAAAAGTTACTAAAGTTCAGCATAAATAAAGTTACATCAAAATCTAAAATAATAAAATTTGCTTTCAAAAGCCCAAGTAGCCCCTGCTCTCCGTCTCTAGGCATCTCCTGGCTCACTTGTCAAATCATCTGCTCCAGGATAACAAATTATCTGATCATCCCCACACACACACAGATAGGGTGAGTTGTGCACAATATATAAACATATACATGAAATAAATATGCCATCCATCCCAAAATAACATAACTAAAATTTCATGATTTTCAAATTTCCCAACCATGACCTCATAGTCCTTCATGAGTCATATACATGAACTAGGTCTTGGGATTTCACTGTGCTCCCACGAAACTAATTCATTCGTGGTCCAACCTTATGAGCCTATACCGCTCATAGTCTTGCCCTACAGACTCCTCGTTTGTAGTAAATCATCCAAGCCTCCTCAATTTGGACCCTGGCACGCACGCAATCACCATACTATGGACTCCTCGCCCAATAGTAGCCGACGGGAACATCACAGTTCCTTGCCCATCGTGCGCCCGACACATGTAATCACCATACCAAGGACTCCTCGCCTATTAGTTGCCAACGGGAACTCAACCAGTTCCATGCCCATCATGTGTCCAACCATCAAGCACATCCCGACTTAGTCCTTCAAGCCCAAACACCACACCACATGCATATACTTCCTATACTTAGGAAAAAGTAGCTAAATCACACACACAAGCACACACAAACATGGAAATTCGCATAAACTCGCTTAAGCCAGGGACTCTCGCCCAAGCTAAGCCCTCAGCCTCGCTTAGGCTAATTCACCTCGCCTGAGCGAGCTTAAAACAACAAATCATCACGTTATCTCGCTTAGGCGAGATCCTCTCGCCTGGGCGAGCCATACCTTTGCTCAAATTAACCCACACCTCGCCTGAATGAGGATTCAAACAACCAACATCAATTCTCATCGCGACCTCGCTTAGACGAGCCATTCTCGCCTAAGCGAGCATGCCTGTCGCTCAGAACTCCAAACCCTCTCGCCTGGGCGAGATTTCGCGCTTAAAACTCTCAGGTTTCCTCGCGACCCGGCTTATACGAGTGCCTCTCACCTGAGCGAGAGACCATGTCGCTAAACCCTTTTCTTGGTCGCCTAGGCGAGAACCATGAACCAGAACCCAAAGTGAGACTCTACAACTCTCGCTTAGGCAAGGTGGACCCGCTTGGGCGAGACTTGCAGGGTTTCGAGTTTGTTCACGCACACAATTCGCCAAAAGTAAACCAAAACCCCACTCAATCATTACCAAACGTAAGAAAAATGTCAAGCAACACTCAAAAGCATGTTGTATAACCATTTGAACTACCCCCACCTCGGGGTTTCATCTGCATTACCCATTCAATTCCAAAACCCTCATCACCCATATAAGCGTAAAAAGACTTTGCACCCAAATGTCAAGCCAACCAATTCACAATCCCAATACATAGGATACGAAATTTACATCATTCAGAATTCATGTGAGAAGGCCAATAATCCAGAATCATAGCACACACATCAGTTAATTTAAATGCACAAAGACAACTCCTCGCCCATATTCTACCTTTTATAGGTCTCCTAATATTAGTCCAAAACTAAAACGAAAAATTGGGCTTTTTAGTCTGTTTAATTCTCATTTAGGGGTTCATTATAGGATGTTTTCCAGCCCCTCTTGGCTTCCCAAGCTAGGTTTTCTTTTGCCCTCTCATATTCCCTCCAAAATTACAATTTTAAATAAATTAAAGTTCCAATTTCATTCCCAACCAAGTTTGAACCCATGACCACTTAGTTACCATTCAAATGCATAACCAATTCAACCAATCATGTTTCGTGATACACTCCAATCATGATAAGCTTACAATACCAATTCCATACTCATACATATTATTAAAAATCAATAATAAAACAACAACACATAATAGGCATACATAGGACTCGAACCCAAGTCCTCTCACACAACCAAAGTACTCTCAACCACTTGAGCTAGTACTTTTCTACATCACATCAAACAATAATTAATGCCATAAAGGTGCTTTCTACCCACATTTATTAATTAATTAATTATTTAATTAATTAATTTTCACGGGTCTTACACGCTCTACGTGAGACTAACTGACTCTTTAGAGTTTAAGGATGCAATCCTTACTTGAATCCTTACCTAATTATATACACTACGGCACCACCACGAAACCTTACTAAGAGGATCATGGAATTATGTCCATCACATAAGACACCACCATGAGATCTCCCCAAGAGATTCATGGAATTACATCCATCACATCCAACACCACCATGAAATCTCACCAAGAGTTTCATGGAATTACGTCAATATTCATACCAAAGTCATGTCTCACCAACCAACAATAGATTTATTAAGCATACCAATCTCATGTCAATTTTCAACCAATCAACCAATCATGATTCATGCCCTTATTCATACCAAGGTCATCAATTCTAGTCCATACAATCGAATAACACATGCATATTCACATACTTCATGCTTTAAATAGAGTAATCCAATCCATCATGTGACCAACAACCAAAACATAGAAGAAAACAACACTAGAGCACGTCCCTGCACATATCTCGCTCAGGCTGGAAGCACTCACTTAGGCGAGACAGATTCTCTCGCTCAGGCGAGCTCTTTTCGCCTAGGCGAGAGCTCGAGCAGTGGATAAATGGGGTTTTCGCGTTTTCTCGCTTAGGCGAGACCTCCTCACCTGAGCAAGATGAATTCTCGCTCAAAATTGGAGCTCGTCGCCTGAGTAACAACTCGAGCCAAAGCTTGGGAGGGTTTCTGATACTCTCCCTTAGGCGAGACCCACATGCTTGGGCGAGAATACCAGATTCTCTCCACTATTCACGCATGCAAAAACATGGGTTTACCCAGAGCAATGCACAGTGTATTTTCATTCCATCATAAGCGCCACACAATCATAAAAAACACTAAACAGAACTGGAAAACAAGCAAGATACATTAAAAACACGAAACTCTAGCTTCTCTTACCTGGACATATGCTAACTAACAACACATGCACCCTATAAAGGAGCACCACAACTCCAAGAACAAATTCGTGAGCTGAAAATAATGACACCAGAACAAAAACGAGGTTACTACGTTGAACCCTAATTGGAATCACGAAAATAAAGCTAGAGAAGAGAAGGTATGGGTTGAGGAATCACGAAAATAACCTTAATTAAACCCTTACGTGGAATAAAATAGAGTTCAACTAACTTGACGAAGAACGAGGCCAAACCCTAGCAGAGCTCTGTTGGAGAAAAAAGAAAGTGAGAAAAGAACTGTCTTGCGAAATGTAGGCTAAATGAGAGGGTTAGGACTAAAAAAGGGTTTTAGGCACCCTATGGACTATTAGCCTTAGATCAATAGAATAGGTTAGACCCTTAAACATTTAGGAGAGAAATAAAGTGGACTTTACACATTTTATAGTTTAATAAAACAAATAATATACGATAACGAGTAATATACAATAATATTTTAAATTTGAGTATATTAAAGATGACTAAGTACAAAAGATTTCCAAATTAAATCTGAGTAATCCATATTGTTGGTTTATTTTGAATAATCAGGTGGTTAATTAAAAATCTGATGATATTAATTGAAATTGTTACAAATCTTTGTCTTTGTGAGTTTGTGTAACTAAAGAAAAAAGGTTTCTTTGTTATTTATTTAGAGGGTACTTTCCTTTTGACTCTTGCAATTCCTCTATTATTTTAGATAAGGATTCTGGGGTTTTCATTCACATGCTTTTTTCTCCATTCGTTTTTCTCACCATCTTGCCCACTGTTAGGTACACCTTTTTTCCATCACATTTTTTATTATTTCTTTGTTTTTTATTCTCTCGCTGGTTTTAGAAACATTTTCTCCTAGGCTGATTCTTCTTGCACTTCCCTATATTTTTATTTTTATGTTTTTACTTCCATAAAAGTTGTATTTCCCAAACTAAACCTTTTTAAATATAATAAAAATCCTTACACCTCCTTATTTTAAATATTTTTCTGGATTAAAAAATACCGAGAACTAAACTAAGAAAAATTGGAATTTGAATTATCTTGAACGAATGCAAAACAAAAATACTGTAGCTCTCCCCTGAACCAAAACAGAGACTATCTATTAAGATGGAAATTATTAAAATAGACAAAGTGGGGAATGATGAGCTGGAAAATTCTATTCTGAACCTCCCAAATCTACTATAGGTAAAAAAAAAAAATCCAAAGTTTAGTGGAAAAATAAAATGGAAAACAAACTTTTCCTATTTTACTTCATCTTTATAGGTTACAAAACTTCAATTTTGAGAATTAATGCGTGGATTGTTGACTAGTAAAAGATGCAGACGAGAATGAAATTGGGCCTTGAATATGGGCCTTGAATATGGGCCAATGGGTTATGAGTACTGCAGTAAGGGGAAGAGAGTAGATACTTGCGGAAACCCTAGTTGGCCCGCTTCGTTACGTTACACTATCTCTATAAGAACCCAGAGACTGATATTGCAGAACCTGCTTCTGCCGAGCTTATCGAAGAAGAGAGGAGAGGAAGGAGGAGGCATCTTCATTACCAAGATGGTTAAAGGACGCCAAGGAGAACGTGTCAGGTTTGCGATCTGTAGTTTATGCCTCTTCTAATCATTAATTTCATTTCTTTTAAATGTTAGCGTATTGCACATTCATGAGCTTTTGTTTATGCTATTGTGGTTTTTCTCCTTTGCCAGACTTTATGTCAGGGGCTCAATTCTTGGATACAAGAGGTATGTTGTTTATCTTTTTTTCTAAATGAACGTTAGATACATTTTTGTTTTTCAATTTTGTATTGTGTTAACTTGCTTCATAGGTTTTATCTAGTGCGAATGACAGTGACAGTATTAGGTTTTTGATTTTATCATAATAATTTTAATCTGTGCCATGTCTATATAATTGATTATAAATGTTGATTAAGGTAGTGGGACTAAAGAAGTTGATTGTGTTGTTCAGGTCCAAGTCAAATCAGTACCCAAATACTTCTCTCATCCAGATTGAGAATGTAAACTCCAAGGAAGAAGTTGCGTGGTACGCTGGGAAGCGTATGGCTTATATTTACAAGGCCAAGGTAAAGAAGAACGGAAGCCACTATCGTTGCATTTGGGGTAAGGTCACCCGACCTCATGGTAACAGTGGTGTCGTTAGAGCTAAGTTCAAGTCTAATCTGCCTCCAAGATCGATGGTAAACTTTTTGACACTTAATTTATTTGTGTTTTTGACGTTTTTTTGTGGTTTAGTAGTGTTGATTGTTGATGCATTTGCAGGGAGCAAGGGTTAGAGTGTTTATGTATCCAAGCAATATATGAGGTAATTTTACATTTTTACTGAGATATGCATTATCAATTGTTTCCCCACTATGTTTCATTGAAAACTGTGAACTCACTTGGTTCCGAAACTCAGCTATGTGACCTAAAAAACAATAGTTTAAAATACAATCTGTCCGAATAAAGGAAACAGTGAAAGATTTTTTGATCGGTTAATCACTTTCTATGACAGAAGGATGGCTTCTAACCAATGCAATTGCCAAACTGCCAAAGCACATACTTTCTTTTTATTCAGTTTAATAATATAAAAAATTTGATATTAGTCATATCTGTTTCTAATGAAATGATTTCTCCATTATTCGTATTAGGCCAATTTTGTTTTCTAATATTAGTATGTTTATTTAGTTTGTGAAGATTTCATATTATATTATGTTAATATTGTAGTTATAATACTAGTTAAAGTATATTGCCTGATGAGATGCTTTTTTAATGTTATCCTCATTGAATCAGTGTTGCTCTTCTAGTTTGTCTGAGTCTAACAATTGATTGTTAGTTTATTGCTTCCTTTTGTCATATGATGCAATGCTAATAATCCCTCTTTTCAAACTCTGTTTTAGTGTTTGTGTTTTGTCCTATTTCCTTATTTCAAGTTTGCACACAGTTCTTCTTGGGAACCTAATTTTATAAAATCAATTCCCAGGATTTTATATGTGCAGATAGCAAGTAAAAATCCTTTCTGCTTGAGCAGTCTCCTTTATCCATGGAGATATGCTCCAATGTAATTGGCTTACAGTTTCATTCAGATTCTAAAAATTTGTTTGTCATTTGTTATGGTGTTCCTGTTTTGTGGATATTAAGTTATAGAAGGCACGGTTAATATTATCTTCCAAATTGTAACCCAAATCATTGTTATTATATTTTTACCATATTTCATTTGGTAAAACAATGCTAGTTCTTTCATTTTAATCACTCAATTGTTTTGTGTTCTATCTGTCCTATTTCTTTATTTCAAGGATGACTTGAACACTTTCTTCTAAAAGTCGCAGACAGTTCTTCTTGGGAACCTGTTTAACAAAATCAACTCCCAGGATTTTATCTGTGCGGATATTAAATGAATAACTTTTCTGCTTGAGCCTTCTTCTTTTATCCATGGAGATATGCTCCAATGTAATTGGCTTACAGCTTCATCAATTTTCTTGAAGATGGAATGTTTGTGGTGGGATTTTGATGATTTTGCAATTAGGTATTCAAGGCATGGTCCATGGTACCTTTCACATTGCTTGGGATTTGGCTGTCTTCTTTCTTTATTGTTGATTGCTTTTCGTTTGTTGATGATAATATTTGCTGTATGCATTTAAGTAGCTAATCTATGTATTAATTTGCATGATAGATATTCTGGCTACACAGTTTAGTTTATTAATGACTTAAGCAGTATCCAAAAAAATATGATTGTAAAGTAATAATAATGTCATTGAAATGGCTGCGGTAAATGAAGTTCCAAAAGTTAACATGTAGCATTGATTATAAATAGATAGTGCACTTAAGAATATCAAATTTATTATCATGATATCCCTATTCTATCCTACATGATCTAGTTGGCTTTGAAATTGATCGCTGGTTTTGCTGATTTTCAGGATATGTTGGACGTGGTGCTTGTATGCGAGTTAATTTTGTGTTTTTTGGTAGCTCATGAACAGAATAGTATGTCGTTTAGGATGACGAATGAATCGTATGTTTTTTTCTTCGTCAATAAGGATTTCTAGTCTCAATTTTATAAATGGATTTTTTTACTTGACTGTTTCACAAAGTCAGTTTCGCTTCCCCTCGAAATCTAGAATTCAAAACTTAAAAATGACGTAGTCCTCACTAAATTTGTTATATAATTGCTAGAAAATTATGTAAGGTGTATAAATTAAAATTGGTAGTGGGAATTTGTTACGAGTATTGCTTCTATAACGCTTTATTGGCTACCAGTCCTCAATCCTTCGTCTGCCAATGTTAGTATGTTTAGCATATAGCATGTTTTGAGGTTGCTCTCTAGAATTTGACCTGGTTGGATTTTCAAACTCGACAGTCTAGGGCCTCTACGTTTCCAACGACACAAACAAACAAAATATGCTGAGATTTGTGAATGAAAAATGATAAAACTGAAAAGTTGCAACGTTCAATATATTCATAAATATTTTATTAATCCAATCAGACCATTTGCGTATTCTCTAGAGGAGCTGCCACGTGAATGAGAACCGGAGAGGATTTTGGCCTTAAAAATGGGGTTAAATTTGTTTTGTGTATTATAACTTCTAATAAATTGGAAAGTTATTTAAAACTACTTCTTTGTTTCTCAATTAATGATTATAAGACGACACTAAGGTCTCTCTGGATACCATACGATACTAAGGTCCCTCTGGATACCATACGATTGGTAGTCTGAACACGACAACATATATATACAGTAAAGTACAAACATAATAAATAATATTCTTATCCAATAGGACTGAATATACAAGTTGACACTAATAATAATAATAATAATAGAACCAATAATACTAATATTACTACACCAAACAATTTACTAAAACAAGAGAAAATAGTTGTTTAAAATGATTGAAGTTTTCACTTAATTTCAACCAAATACCTTACAGAATGGAAATTGAAAACAATTCTGGATTCCAGTTACGGTTTTGATGTATAATCGTGTCAATACCATTTTTGAATTTATTTTACTTTTGGTTCCGGATCAATTTTGTGATTTTAGAAAATAATTAAAAAATAAATTTTGAATTACGAAAGGTTTTATGTTTATTTTAGATTTAATAGTTTTTTGTCTCCATGTTTATGAGAAATTTATTTTCTTTATAAAAGAGTTATTATAGTTTATTTTATCATCTTTATGTTGATGACAATGAGATCGTGCCATGTAGAGGATATATTCAAAAGACAAAAGTCACATTGAATATTTACTATTTTCGTTGTGATTTTCATGATCACATAGGATCTTTTCAACCAGGATAACATGAATATAATAGAAAGGTTGATATGGACTTCTTTTAAATAAAATTGAAATTGAATTAAAAATAAAAATTCATAAAATCATATCGAATAAATTTCATAAATATTGAGATAAAAAACTTGTTAAATATTTATTCTAGTTATCATGATTAGGATATTCATTAATATCATTGAACGACCGTATCCATGCATATTTTAAATATGGAAAACATAAGAGAATGCAAGTTTGAGATAAGAATAAAAACCAAAATAATGGTAAATTTGAAAACAAACATAAGTATTACTTGTTTGGGCTAATAGTTTTTCAAAATCCTTGAAATGCTTGATGACCAAGAGCTGCTTTAGCCATGTGTCCATCATAACTATAACAAAAACATCACTTTCTACTACTATGATGTAATCGAGAATAATAAATTGATTCTGGTGACCCTTAAAAGGTCAAAGCTCTTCTTTTGTTGCCAAAGTGGAGTGTGAGAGCAAATAACGATACTTCCTTTGGAGGGGTTTCACTTCCTCTTTTCCATAAATGACACCTACAGGTATATAAATTTTTGTGTCAAAAGGGTGACCAAATGCTTCAAGGAACACCACAACCTCTCTTGGAGTCATGGAGCAACTACCCCGTAAGCGCCTTGATTTGCTATCAATCTCCTTCACCTTCCAATGTTTCACTTGATATCTCATCTTCTTAAGTTCTATAGCTTCTTCTCTTGTCAAGTTGTGGCTACAACCTGTAAAAGAAAGCATGGTCTTTTCATTTCTGCAATATTGGCACTTCCTTTTGTGAGACAAAGCTTAATTAATTAAACATGTGTATCCTAAATCAAGTATGTGCTTGAGGGGTTAATTACCTTAGGTGAAGAGAAATGTAAGGAGTACTATTGTTTCTAAGTCTATTTACCAGCTTCATTCTAAGCTCTTCAATTGGAGTCGTGAACTTAAGCCCTTCATTCATCGCTCTACAACATGTTTTCTACATGCACCATAAGGTAACCATTTGTCACATTTTCCTTCCCTACACGATAGAAAGTTTTCTAGTTAGAAAATATGAATAACTTGTTTTCTAAAATTTTGAGGTTTGGGCTCACGTTTATCACTAGCGGCTCAACCAATGCATCTGTGGTAGTTGTTACTGTTTAGATGCTTCCATATTTTGAGAGTCTAACTAACATATATCAAAGGAAAACTAGCATCACAGTCTAATATATAGTAATGAGAGTAAAATATAGATGGAACAAAATGTTTTATACCAGTGACTATTTTAATGAGGGTAGATGCTTTACGACATTTGTATGATTAAAAGGTTCAAATTCCAACTGTTCAGACAACACATTCAACAACACAAACTTTGCAATGACACACATGAAAACCAAAACCATTAAGCCTAAAAACATATGAAGTCCAAGCTTAAGCTTTAAAATTTTTTGCCAATGTCGTATTTTACGTCGCGTAGAGGACATGCCTCTCATGCCAAAAGAAATCAATCCATAAGGTTCTTCTGTGCCTTCTAACATGTTCCTCCTTGTTAACATGGTTCTTCACTACTTGGAAAAAAGACAATAATCGATTATTACAAAGATTAAGGTGAAGGATGCAAAAGGGCTATGAAAAAAAACATGCATTGGTGGAAACTTGGACTTGTATCATAAACTTTGTTTTCTTCCTTTGGTGAGGTTTTTCTATAAATAAACGATTAGTCTATATGTCATCGCACCAAAACTTCAGGCGATAGTCTCTCTTTGTTTCAAATGTTTTTAGTTTGTATCGTAATTTCTATTGCTATATCGAGTTTTATAAACTTTTAATCAGCAACATCCGCTTCTAATCAAAAACATATAATATATAAAAGCAATGTCGACATCCGCAACATATTTTCTTTAGAAGAGAGAAAATTTACTCCTATTTTACTTTTACTGTAGGAAAAACTGGGAATTAAAGAAGGTTTTGGGGGTATAGGAGAAAACATTGGAGGTGCAGGGAGAAGCTCCTTTGCAATAAACATTGAAAGGATTGGACTTGCATATCCAAGTTGGAGCACTGCGCATTATTCATGGGCTTCAAGTACTTATCCAATCAAAAATAATTTCTAGCTCTTTCGATGAAGGTCAGTTAAAGTTAATGGCTGCTTAGTAAATATCTTGTTTAGTTCTGCCACCAATATTGCCTAATTTCCATGACTGCAGGATGAACTTCCAACTTGGTCTTGGTGATGATCTTATTCTCTTGTAAAGATTTTTTCTAAAAAAATAGAGTTATGTGACATGTATGAATGGTAAAATTATTTAAATGCTAAGCATAAGGAAAACGTAACAAAATTAAGGAACATGAAATTTTTAATTCATTTGTAGATGTGCTAAATGGGTGAATTAAGATGAGAAAAGTAATCATAACAATTCAATAAGAACAAGAAATATTGAATAAAATGATGTATATCAATGTGTATCACCACCAAGATCATCATCATGTAATATATCATATTCCATTTGAGCATTATCAATCAAAATCTCTACTTCATCTTCGACTTGTTGATCATCAACATCATCATGATGTTGCTCATCATTTTGAGCATTAGTCTTATCACTATCCATATTGGGAACATGCAACTGCATTTAATTACTATCAATGAGACTACTATCTTTCTTGGGCATAATCTTCTATACCTTGTTAATGTTTTCACTGGTTTGATCTTCCATAACTGTACATCATGACTTTTGACTAGATTTTTGTCAACATGATCTTACTGTAACATCTGTGAAACCTCCTTTATTTTCTCTTACTACAAGAAAATTGGTTATTATCTACAAAATATTTTTTGTAGATTAAATAACATTATCTACGAAAATTGGTCATAGATAAAGTAAAAGTTCATGGGTAAAAGAAAAATAAATTATCTATACAAATTTCATAGGTAAGCATGATGGACTTTGGCGAAAATTTTTTCTACAAAGCATTACATATGAAATTTAGTGTAGATAACAAATATCATAAAAAAAATATAAAAGTTATTTTAAACAAATTTACCTACAAAAATATTTTGTATGTAAAATTTATATTGTTTTGAGTTAGAGACATTACCTAATTTTGTTTAAGACAATTGTTTCTTTAAGTCAGTATCTTAGACCTCCACACTCACTCAAACCTCCATCAATTGGATCGTTCCTCCATCAAAACAATGCAACAAACTAACTTTGTTGGTAGCAACAAGACTAATGTCCGGGTAGCAAAGGGTCCTAGTGAGGCTGAGGTTCGTCGACAGTTAGCATGACCCAACTCCAGCTAAAACGAGGTTCACGCTCATGAAACAAAACTCCTTTCACAAATCATAAATTTGCGCACGAGAAAGAAATCAGAAACACTCCGTGTAATGTTAACCCAAAAGCAAACCCTTCCATTTGATTGAAAAAACAAAATATGGAAAAAATTATCAAAATAAGCATAATATACAAGAAATAATCAAACAATATACTCACCAAATGCAATACAATTTATATTTCAAAGGGTTTGAAGTTAGCAATTAGTATCCTCGCCCTTTCCGATTTTGTTATAACATGTTACAAAGTTCATAACTTCACTAAACAGAAAACACTTACATTTTTAAGGAACAAAATAGATCCCACAAGTGGTTCATAGAGAATTGTTTTCCAATTGTTTTCTTTCTCCCCCCCATGTTGGAAAAACTTGTTCATCAAAGTGACAGTCGAAAATTCAAATTATAAATAAGTCTCTTATTGGTAATTCAAGATATTTTACTATTGAGAGAGGATCATATCCAACATATTTTCTCAATCATGTATAAGGACCCATCATAGTCCTTTTTGGTGGGAAAATTGAAACATATACACCACACTAAAAAAATTCTTACATGAGAATATTAGGTTACTGACCAAAAACCAACTGCATAATAGAGTATTTGTCATAACTTATTGGCTTGATGCGAATCAATAATGCAATATGCAAAATTGCATATTTCCAAGTAGCCATTGGAAGATTAGCTCTTGTAAGTAATGGTCTTGCAATCAATTTTAGACGTTTTAGGAATGATTTTTCAAGTCTATTTTGAGTATCAACATGTGCTACTGGATGCTTAACTTCAATTCCAATTGATATATGATACTCATGAAAAACATAAGATGTAATTTCACCAGTATTATCAAAACAAATTTTCTAAATCGGATAATCCGGGAAGTAAGCTCTTAACTGTACTATTAACTTTACAATTACTTGATTGTGAGTTGATAATAAATAAATATGTGATCATCTAGTTGATGCATCAATTAAAACCATAAAATATATAAATGTTCCACATGGTGGGTGTATTGGACCACAAATATCACCTTGTATTCGTTCTGAAAATGAGATTGACTCATTTCTAATTTTTCTGGTGATGGTCTAATTATCAACTTCTGTGAACGTATAATACATGAGAACTCATTGGTTTGAAGAAGTTTCTTCTTGACTCTTAAATGGGTCTCAACATGAGATTTTGAACCTTTTTTTTTTCACATCATAATAGATCCAGGATGACCTAACTGATCATACCAAACAAGGAATTCATTTTAATTCGTAAACTTCTGGTTTAACATGACATGCATTTTAATTGTACTAATATATGAGTAGTACAAATCATCCAACTAATCATGTCAAACAAGGCATTCATTTTGATTTGTAAACTTTTGGTTTACCATGACATGCATTTCAATTGTACTAATATACGTGTAGTATAAATCATAAGAGAATGTTGACAATTTCTCCAATATACATTTTTTTTCCAACTCAATTGTAGAGATATAAAGATATTTCATATCTTTTTCATTGTTTGTTTCAGTATAATATCAATTTAGACAAATATCCTTGAAACTTAATAAGTTTCTATTCAACTTCTTGGTAGAACTATAATAGCTCTTCCAAAGCCTTCAAATATATTTGTTATGCTATAAATAATACTAAAATTGATGTCTCGCATTATCAAACAAGACAAAAATTTATTGCTATTGAGAATTGTATAAGTTGTTGCACTATCAATAAGACACAAAGTCTTTGGTACTAGTGTCAACATTCGTTCTTCATATAAATGTAAATATCAATATGATTTTTTTAACACTCTCATAACCAATGAGGTGATCAATTCTTCTATTTGATTTAGCAAAGAAAATAATAATATCAAGATGAGTAGCATCCATATGGCCATAATCAGAATCACCATCTTCATAAGCAAAATGTGTTTTTATGTTCTTTTCATTATTTGTAAGATGCTTTAGTGTACAATAAGTACAACTCAAATGGCCTTTACTACCGTAATAATAATATATGCTTTCATCCTTTTTGTCAATATTTTCACATTTTCTTTTCCCTCTTTCACATTATTGTGCCACTTCTGGTGACAAAATGTGTTTTTGAAATTTCCTTTATAACCATGTCAGTAATCAATATCACGATATCATGAAAATATAAATCAAATATGTTGCATTCACTTCTAGGAATGGAGCAGAACCAATTGAACATGTTTCATGATTTTTTATTAAAAGCTCAATGCTTTGTTCACCCATACAAAGGCATGAAATAAATTCATAATATTTATTGCTGCATTCACTTCTGGGAATGGAACAAATTAGGTGGATCTCATGATTTTTCATCAAAAGCTTTATTGCTTTGTCCAGCCATATATAGGCATGAAATAAATTCATAATATTTGTGAAATCTTTTTTCACAATATTTTGGTCGCATGAGCAAATTAGTTACTTAGATGCTTTATTTCTTTCTTTAATGGTATCCCAATATCCATTGCATCTAAATGTATTTCAACATTTAAAATCCAATATAAGGAATTCTTCCTTGTAATATCAAGATGCAAATTCAAAATTTGTAAGATATGACATGTTTAAAATTAGTAATAATAATAGTAATAATCACCATGAAAAAATAATAATAATCACCGTCATAATAAATAAAAATAATAAGACGAAGATGAGAATTGGTAAAGTTCAAGAATTCTTATCACAAGAAGAATAATATAAGGTAAAATTGTAAATAGAGAAGGGATTAGGAAAAATCTGGATTGAGACACGCAGAGCACTATCGTTAGAGAGAAAAAACTTCCATTAGTCTTTAGAGTCCTCAGTTGGTTGGAGCATCATGTTGATAACGTGTTATGAAATGAAACTAATAAGAGAGAGAGAGAGAACGGATTAGGAAAAGCCTGGATTGAGATACACAGAGCACTATCGTTAAAGAGAAAAAAACTTTCACTAGTCTTTAGAGTCCTTAGTTAGTAGGAGCATCGTGCTGATAACGTATTATGAAATGAAGCTAATAAGAGAGAGAAGAAGAAGGAGAGAAAGAATAGAGAATGAGAGAATAAGGAGCAACTTATATGTATGTTATTATTGATAGGAAGAATCCTATTTATACATACAATATGTAATCTATAAAGGAAATAAATCAACTAATTAATTCAAATATTTACACAAAAAGATAAAAAGTAATGAATCATATGAGCATCAATCATATCAATCACATGAGTAGATTTATCAAATCAATGGACAATCATTAATTCATAACAATTATTTTATTATTTTATTTTATTTTTTTTAACTTTTATTGGTGAACATTAAATAAAATATAAGATATACATGTGCAACAATTATGGACATTTTTGTCTTCTAAGTAAAATAAAATTACATTTATGATGATTAGGTTAGATTTAATTTAACATTACACTTATCTATGTATTTTTATATGATTCAATGCATATTAATTACCTTAACCATGCTCTAAAAACACCGGTTAACAATACCCTAAAATAAATATTACATTTCTAAATTTTACAAAATAACCTTAAAACAACACATTAAAAACATAGAATGAGTATTAAAATAAGAATAATTGAACCATAAGCTTATGTTTGACTAGAGTAAACACCCTTTTGAAAATAATAAAAATATACATTACACAGAAACAATCAAAATAACAAAGATAACCTACATTAACTAATTGCTTTTCAATTTTTTTTTTTATATTTTTTTCTATTTAATTGTTATTTTCAAAGTTTACAACAATAGTAATTAATTTTTGTCAACTATAACTAATTTACTAAACTTTAAAATAAATATTACATTTCTAAATTTTACAAAATAACCTTAAAACAACACATTAAAAACATAGAATGAGTATTAAAAAAAGAATAATTGGACCATAACCTTATGTTTGACTAGACTAAACACCCTTTTAAAAGAATAAAAATATACATTACACAGAAACAATCAAAATAACAAAGATAACCTACATTTAACTAATTCCTTTTCTGATTTTGTTCTTGTCTCCTATTAAGGAGACATCACGCAAGTTTCATACAACGAACAAACATACAAGGACCATGATTAGACTCAAGTGAACAGTATAGTCTAAAATATATTAAATAATAGCCATAATTTTGAAAATACAACTACAATGAAATATTAAAATAAATAAAAAAGTTAATAGACATGTGTTACTCTACAAAGCATGTATTTTTATATTCAAAGTATAATCTAGGTATATCGACTATGATGGAAGAAGGGACGGAAACATAAAATGACGATACGAGTTTCACTGTCACGTATTTATTTCTTTAGAAACAATTTACCAACATTTTTATACTCAAAATATAATGAGTATCAAATTTTTGTTGTACTTTGTATATTCTCGTACCTATATTCGTAATTATTTTTTTACAGTTTTAATATTAATTAATTAATTTTTATAAAATAATAAAAAATTATGTTAAAGGAAATATAATATTATTAAATATTTAATATTAAGAGGATGATTGTTTCTTTGATATCATATATTTATAAAGAAATTATATATATATATATA